>OBKV01000091.1_pt1 | contig 97496 bp, 85 predicted proteins | sample 1517301 | NCBI WGS metagenome assembly OBKV01 (sample SAMN04571685, study PRJEB22368) | human gut metagenome | biome: human gut; material: stool | host: Homo sapiens | place: Luxembourg | collected 2012-06-29 | reverse complement strand
TACCTTCAAGTATATGTTTATGTCACATTATGCCACGGAAGTTTGCAAGTGTCCCATTTTTTGTCTTATAATATTTATATCCAGTCTGTTCCTAAGACTTTCCGGCCAAGATTTCGACACACGCAGAATAACCAGCGGCACCGGACTTTCGAACAGCTCCGTCACATGCATTCTTCAGGACTCTGACGGCCAAATGTGGTTCGGCACCTGGGACGGACTTAACATGTACGACGGCAAGAGCATCACCGTTTTCAAGCCTGAACCGGGAAACAAGGAAAGCATCTCGAACAACATCATCCGCGAAATGATCGAGCAGAAGCCCGGAATACTCTGGGTCGCCACCGACCGAGGAATAAACCGGCTGGACGTAAAGACCGGCAAAGCAGAAAGGTTCTTCTTCGGCAGTTCCGGCTGGGACATCCCGACCGAGCACGCCTTCATAATATCCAAGGACGCCCAGGACCGCATCTTCGCATTCATCTATGGGCAAGGAGCTTTCGTGTTTAATGCCAATGCCCATGTTTTCGAGCGTGTTCCGATTCCAGGCACGAACGGAGCCGTGAAAGCCATTTACGGAAAAAATAACGAACTCTATATTCTGAATCAGGATGATCTCATCCAGAGAATGAAACTAACTTCAGAAGGAAACGGCAAAATTCACGTATCGGAAAGCGAAGAATTAGCCACCGATGCGACCAATATGTTCCTGGACAGCCGCGACAGCAGCATCTGGTACAGCAACCAGAATGACCTGATTTCCAATCTGGAAAGCCATACCGCCCTAAAGGTTCCTGTCAATGTCGGTAAAACCGGAAAAATCTTCTCCCTCTGTCTCCATAAAGGTATCTGGCAGATAGGAACAGAGCATGGACTGTTCAGATATGACCCTGATAACGGCCTGGCTGACTGCATATTGAAAGACATTCCGATATTGTCATTGACAGACGGCACTCAGGACATCCTCTGGGTCGGAACAGATATGCAGGGCGTTTATCAGTTGTCCGACACGAAAGACACATTCACGACATATCCGGAAAAAGGATCTTTCAAGTTCGGCAACAGCTCCGTAAGATCCTTCCATGAAGATATATATAAACGTCTCTGGGTGGGTACAAAAGGCTGCGGCATCTTCGTCCTGTCACATGACCGCCCTGGAGAACGCATCATCGAAAAGCGGTTCACCACAGATAACGGACTGATAAACAACTCCGTATACGCATTATGCGGAGGTCCGTCTGAAATCTGGATAGGCACCGACGGTAAAGGCCTGAACTATTATGACCTGAAAACCGGCGGCATGGAAAAACTGGCTGTCCCGGATTCGCTTCACAACAATCTGTCTTCCGTCTATGCCATTAGCCATGACGGAAAGGACGGCCTCTGGGTAGGGACAAGCGGCCACGGCATCTTTCACATTGACCTGAACCGACAGGCGAAGCCTTATCAGGTGGCGGGAATCCGGCAGCTCTCGCACACGGGCGAGCCGGGCAGCATCAGCAACAATATCGTATATTCGATGATTCCGGATGGGACGGACGGGCTGCTGGTCGGAACGAGGGGGCGCGGAGTCGACAGGCTGGATTTCAAAACAGGGAAATTCACTCCTTTCGGCGGCGAGGATTCGGAACTTCAGGAGACCGACGTCTTGTGCATGTGTAAGGACAGCGGCGGTTCGCTCTGGGTCGGCACAAGTCAGGGGTTGTTCAATATTTCGGACGGAAAGACACGCTTTCTCACCGAGCAGGACGGCATCCCGAACAACACCATCCATGGCATCATGGAAGACGCCACGCACAGCATCTGGATAAGCACCAACCGCGGTCTAGCGAGGATTCTGGACCCGCATGGCGAGTGCCGCATCATCTCATATTACGAGTCTGACGGGCTGCAGAGCAACGAGTTCTCGGACGGTGCGTTCTACCGCTCCCCATCGGACGGGCATTTCATTTTCGGAGGAATTGCGGGGTTCAATGAATTCGATCCGCTGTCAGTTCCGTCGCATACTTACATGCCGGAGTTGCTGCTCAAAGGCTTTTCGGTGGACAACGAGAAAACGGACATTTCTACGCTTCTGAATGACGGCAACAAGACGTTGGAGCTTTCATGGCGCAACAAATCGTTCAGTTTCAACTTCGTGCCGATAGATTATCTGAACGGAACCAAGTGTGAGATAGCCTATTACCTCGAAGGATGGCAGTCTGAATGGATCGAAATCGGCTCATCGAACTCCATCGTTTTTACAAATATCCCGCACGGCAAATACAAGCTCCACGTAAGGTGCAGCAATGCTGACAAAGTCTGGAGCGATAATGTCTTCACCCTCGGAATAACCATCTCAACTCCTTGGTATAAGACTATTTACGCCAACATTGCTTACATTCTGCTTATCGCATTTCTCATGTACATGGCTTATCGTTTCGTACGCTTCCGTATGGAAACCGAGGAGAAAATCCGCAACGAGGAGATGGAGAAACAGAAAATCAAGGAAATCCAGGAGGCTAAGCTGGTGTTCTTCACCAACATAGCACATGAATTCTCAAATACATTGACCCTAATATACGGCCCGTGCGAGAAACTTCTGCTGGACAGTTCCATCAGTTCAGTGGCTCGCAAGTACCTGAACGTCATAGCGTCCAACTCCGACAGGATGCAGTCGATGATCCGTCAGCTGCTGGATTTCCGCAAGGCAGACACGGGACATCTGAAGCTGGAAATCACACCGGTGGACATGACCGACATGGCGCGTTCCGAAGCGGAAAACTACCGAGAAATCATGGAAGAGCACAACATCCGTTTCTCCATGAATTTCCAGCCGTCGACCGTAATCTGGAACGTGGACAGAAGCAGCACTGAGAAAATCATCTTCAACTTGCTGTCCAATGCCGTAAAGTATACCCCTGATTCTGAGCAGATTACAATAAACTGCAGCGTTTCCGACGATGTGCTTGTACTACGCGTAACCAATACGGGCATAGGCATTGACAAAGAACATCAGATTTCCATTTTCGACAGGTACGAGGTGGTCAACAAGGTCGAACAGGCTTTCGCGCGCGGCAACACACGAAGCACCGGCATCGGACTCGCGCTCTGCAAGAGTCTTGCGGAGGTGATGGGCGGGACCATCAGGATCGACAGCGACGGGAGTACCTACACCACATTCATCGTGACCATCCCGAAATTAGAGCCGACCAATCCGCGTCATCCTATGGCGACTGTGAACAATTTGCTGGACAGGGAGAAGGCCATCATCGATTACAGCAGGTCGGCGAATGCGGCCATGCAGAAGTTTGGCGGAAATGTCGTCAAGAAGGAGGACAGGGAGCTTATTCTCAGGGTTACTGATCTCATCATCAGCAATATGAATAACGGGAAGCTGAATATGACATTCTTGTCTGAGGAGTGCTCTATCAGTCAGATGCAGTTGTATCGCAAGGTGAAGGAGCTGCTGCAGATGACGCCTGTGGAGTATATAAAGACGCTGCGTATGGAGAGGGCGGAAGATTTGCTTACATCGACCAGTATGAGTGTCCAGGAGGTTATGTACGAATGTGGATTCAGCAGCAAGTCGTATTTCTTCAAGGAGTTCGCTACCAAGTTCGGTTGTACGCCGGGTGAATATAGAAAAAAGCGGTAACCCGATTTCTCGGATCACCGCTTCTATCGTGAATCAGATACTGATTACTCAGCTTTTGGTGCCTCTGCTGGAGCAGCCTCGGCTGTTGCCTCAGCTTTCTTTGAACGGCTACGACGAGTTGTTTTCTTAGCCTCCTTAGGAGCAGCTGCAAGTGCAGCCTCGTTGAAGTCTACGAACTCGATAAGAGCCATCTCTGATCCGTCACCCTGTCTGAAACCGGTGTGGAGGACACGAAGGTATCCGCCTGGACGGTCTGCAATCTTAGGGGCAATGGTACGGAAAAGTTCTGCAACTGCATTCTTATCCTTGAGATAACTGAAGACGATACGACGTGAGTGTGTAGAATCGTCCTTTGACTTGGTTACGAGTGGCTCAAGATACATCTTCAAAGCCTTTGCCTTTGCAACAGTCGTGTTGATTCTCTTGTGGAGAATGAGTGAGCATGACATGTTAGCGAGGAGGGCTTTGCGGTGACCGCTCTGGCGACCAAGGTGATTGATTGCTTTATTATGCCTCATGATTATGCGTTATTCTTTTTCTTAGGTTCAATATTGTACTTGGTAACATCCATTCCGAATGTCAGTTTCATCTTGTCAAGCATCTGGTCGATCTCATTGAGAGACTTGCGGCCGAAGTTACGGAACTTCATGAGCTCAGGTCTTGAGTAAGACACGAGGTCCGCCAATGTATCGATTTCTGCAGCCTTCAAACAGTTGTATGCACGAACTGAAAGACCGAGGTCAGAAAGCTTGTTAAGAAGAAGATGACGCATGCGGAGTGATTCCTCATCGAGCTCTTTAGACTCAGGAACGACAGTGCTCTCGAGAGCCATCTTCTTGTCGTCTGTAAACAGCTTGAAGTGATAAATCAGAATGTTTGCAGCATCCTGGAGTGCAAGATTAGGAGTAATAGAACCATCGGTAATAATCTCCAAATTAAGCTTCTCGTAGTCAGTTTTCTGCTCGACACGCCAGTTCTCCACTGTCCAGTTTACCTTTCTGATAGGAGTGTAGATGGCATCTACCGGAATAGTTCCGATAGGTGTGTTCTCATCTCTCTCCTCGTCAGCCGGAACAAATCCGCGGCCCTTGGTAATAGTAAGAGAAATTTCGAGTTTAACAGAAGGCTCGAGTGTGCAGATATGCAACTCCGGGTTAAGCACCTTGAAAGAAGACAATCCTTTGGAGATATCCTCTGCAGTAAACTCAGATTTACCGCTAATTGTGATATTTGCCACCTCTGAGTCTACAGTATCCACCATTCTCTTCAGTCTAACCTGTTTGATGTTGAGAATGATGTCCTGCATACCCTCGATAACTCCCGGGATAGTCGCAAACTCCTGGTCTACGCCCGAAATCTTTATCGAACTGATAGCAAAACCTTCCAGAGAAGACAACAGGATGCGGCGAAGCGCGTTACCGATAGTCTGACCATAGCCAGGCTCAAGAGGCCTGAACTCGAAACGGCCGACTGTTTCAGTGCTTTCGAGCATTATCACCTTATCTGGTTTCTGAAATGCTAAGATTGCCATATTATTTCTTTTTAGGTGTTACTATTACTTAGAGTACAGGTCGACGATGAGCTGCTCGTTGATGTTCTCAGGGATCTCAGCTCTTACAGGGAGGTTAAGGAACTTACCTGTAAGTGTCTTGGCGTCGAACTCAAGCCAAGAGTACTTCTTGGCAGAAGCGACACTGTTCTGGATAACCTCGAGGCTTCTAGATCTCTCTCTAACTGCGATAACGTCGCCGGCTTTAACCTGTGCAGAAGGAATGTTGCATACAGCACCGTTGAGAGTGATGTGGCAATGACGTACTATCTGTCTTGCAGCTGCTCTTGTAGGAGCGATACCAAGACGATATACGATATTGTCAAGTCTTGACTCGATAAGGAGGAGGAGGTTCTCACCTTTCTGACCCTCCATACGGCAGGCCTTGTCGTATGTGTTACGGAACTGTCTTTCGAGAATTCCGTACATGTACTTCACTTTCTGCTTTTCTTTAAGCTGGTTACCATACTCGGTAGACTTTCTTGCACGCTTTCTAGCTGCGCCGTGCTGTCCCGGAGGGTAATTTCTCTTTTCGAAATCTTTATCCGCTCCATAGATCGGCTCGCCGAACTTGCGGGCTATTTTAGTACTTGGTCCAGTATATCTTGCCATAGTAATTAATCATTAAAAAACTAAAAATCAAACTTTACGACGGCCTTTTGGTCTGCAACCATTGTGAGGCATTGGAGTTACGTCGACAATCTCGGTAACCTCGATACCTGCCTGGCTGATTGTTCTGATAGCTGACTCACGTCCGGCTCCAGGACCCTTTACATAGACCTTTACTTTGCGGAGGCCAGCATCGAACGCTGCCTTAGCAGCATCTTCAGCAGCGACCTGAGCAGCATAAGGAGTGTTCTTCTTAGAACCCCTGAAACCACTCTTACCAGCTGAAGACCAGCTGATAACCTGGCCAACATTGTTTGTGAGAGCGATGATAACGTTATTGAAGGTTGATGAAATATGAGCTTCACCAGTAGCTTCAACTTTTACAACTCTCTTTTTTGCTGTTGTTGTCTTCTTTGCCATAATTCATCAAGATTTATTTGGTTGCTTTCTTCTTGTTTGCAACAGTCTTCTTCTTACCCTTTCTTGTACGGGCGTTGTTCTTGGTGCTCTGACCACGAACAGGAAGTCCGAGACGATGACGGATTCCTCTATAGCAACCGATATCCATGAGACGTTTGATATTCATCTGAACAGATGAACGAAGCTCGCCTTCGATTTTGTACTCGTTAGCGATGAGAGAACGGATCTTTGCGATCTGGTCATCATTCCACTCGCTGACCTTGGTATCGAAATCGATGCCGCACTCCTCAAGGATTTTTCTCGCTGAAGAGCGACCGATACCGAAAATGTAGGTAAGGCCTATCTCTCCCCTTTTGTTGTTTGGTAAATCAACACCGGCTATTCTTGCCATAATAATATCTTTACTTTATTTGTTACACAACTGAATATTATCCTTGGCGCATCTTGAACTTAGGGTTCTTCTTGCAGATCACGTAAAGGCGTCCTTTACGTCTCACGATTTTGCAATCATCGCTGCGCTTTTTGATGGATGTTTTTACTTTCATATCGCGAAATTTTTTATTTGTATCTGAAGGATATTCTTCCTTTTGTTAAATCATAAGGCGACATTTCAACTCTAACCTTGTCACCGAGTAGGATATGGATGAAATTCTGTCTCATCTTTCCCGAAATATGGGCAAGAATGACATGACCGTTCTCCAGCTCTACTTTAAACATAGCGTTAGGGAGAGTCTCGACTATCGTCCCGTCCTGCTCAATTGCTGTTTGTTTAGACATTTAAAATACCACTTTAAAATTTAATGTTACCGTCCTTCTCGATAAAGTCGAATGTCGAAAGAAGCTCTGCCTTGCCTTTTCGGATAACAACCGTAAGCTCGTAATGCGCCGCATTCTTGTGGTCCGCAGTGTGTACCGCCCAACCGTTTCTAGCCAGATACACATCTTTAGTCCCAGCATTAATCATCGGCTCAATACAAATTGTCATTCCCTCGGTGAGTCTTGCACCATGTCCGCGTCTTCCGTAATTCGGAACTCCCGGATTCTCGTGCATTCCTTTTCCGATACCATGACCTTCCAGTTCTCTTACTACGGAGAAACCGAAAGATTCAGCATACGTTTGTACCGCGTATCCGATATCGCCAGTTCTGTTTCCGTCGATTGCCTGCTCAATTCCTTTGTACAGCGAAGCTTTTGTAACATCGAGGAGCTTGCGGGTCTTTGCGTCCACTTCACCTACAGGGAAAGTATAGCAAGAATCACCGTTATAGCCCTTGTACAAAGTTCCGATATCACAGGAAACGATGTCTCCCTCTTTAAGGACGTAGTCTGATGGGAAACCATGAACTACGACATCGTTTACTGAAGCACAAATAGATGCAGGGAAACCTTCAAACCCGAGGAAGCTCGGAATGGCACCGTTGTCGCGGATAAAAGTCTCTGCCACCCTATTCAACTCTGCAGTTGTCACACCTGGGGCGACCGCTTTTCCGACTTCAGCCAGTGTCTTGGACACCAACAAACCGTTCTCACGGAGCAATTCGATTTCTTCTTCTGTTTTTGGCCTAATCATCTTTCAAAAAAACTTTATCAAGAATTACATTCCAGAACGTCCACTCAGACGACCTGTCTTCATCAATCCGTCATAGTGACGCATAAGCAGGTAACCCTCAATCTGCTGGAGAGTATCCAAAACCACACCTACAAGGATCAGGAGGGAAGTACCTCCATAGAAGCTTGCAAACTGGTTGTTGACACCTGCGAGCATCGCGAATGCCGGCAAAATGGCGATGATAGCGAGGAAGAAAGAGCCAGGGAGAGTTACCTTGGACATAACGTCGTCGATATACTCCATAGTCTTCTTTCCAGGCTTAACGCCAGGTATGAAACCGCCGTTCTGCTTCATCTGCTCTGCCATCATGTTCGGCTGAACTGTGACTGCAGTGTAGAAATATGTGAAGATGACGACAAGGAATCCGAAAATCAAGTTATACCAAAATCCGGTATAGTTGCTAAGTGTAGCAGCAAGTCCTCTTGTTGCATCCCAGTGCGAGAAAAGCAATGGGAAAAGCATGAGAGCCTGAGCGAAGATAATAGGCATAACGCCTGCAGCATTAATCTTCAAAGGAAGATAGTTGCGCACTCCGCCGTACTGCTTGTTGCCGATAACTCTCTTAGCATACTGAATAGGAATTCTCCTGACAGCCTGCACGAGAGCAATAGCTGCAACGAACACGAAGAACAGAACCAGAAGCTCTACGATAAGCAAGAGGACACCACCATTAGTTGTGGTAACCTTCTCACCAATCTCTGCTGCAAGTGCGTAAGGCAGACGAGCAACGATACCGATCATGATGATAAGTGAAATACCATTTCCGATACCGCGGTCGGTGATACGCTCACCGAGCCACATTACGAACATTGATCCTGCAAGGAGAACAATTGTAGAGACAAGGTTAAATGTGAAGTTACTCCATCCAAGCTGTGTTACAGCGACGAAAGCCTGTCCCGGAATCTGGTTGTGGATAGCAGCCAGGTAAGCAGGGCACTGGATAGCAAGAATCACCACAGTAAGGTAACGGGTGATCTGATTCATTCTCTTCCTGCCGCTCTCTCCTTCCATCTGCAATTTCTTGAAGTAAGGAACGAACATGCCGAGGAGCTGGATGACGATGGACGCCGAAATGTACGGCATCACACCGAGCGCGAAGATAGAGGCGTTACCGAACGCACCACCGGAGAACATGTTCAAGAGTCCTACAAGGCCCTCCTGAGTGTTGTTCTGAAGTGACGCGAGCATAGTAGCGTCTATACCCGGGATCACAACGAAACATCCCAAACGATAAACGAGTACCAAGAGAAGCGTATAAACGATTCTCTTGCGTAACTCTTCTATCTTGAAGATATTCCTGAATGTCTCAATCAGTTTCTTCATTATTTTTCGATCTTAGTAGCTTTTCCACCTGCAGCCTCGATCTTGGCGATAGCAGACTTAGAGAAGCCGTTAGCTGAGATTTCGAGTTTTGCAGTGAGCTCTCCTTCTCCAAGAACCTTTACAAGCTCCTTGGTTCCGGCAAGTCCTGCAGCCTTGATATCTTCAATAGTGATTACTGAAGAACCAAGAGACTCAGAAAGTGCCTGGAGTGAAGAGAGATTGACAGCCTTGTACTCAACTCTTGTAGGATTAGTGAAACCCCACTTCGGAAGTCTTCTCTGGATAGGCATCTGTCCACCCTCGAAGCCGACCTTGTGCTCATATCCTGCACGAGCCTGAGCTCCCTTAGTACCACGGGTAGCTGTACCACCCTTACCGGAGCCCTGTCCGCGGCCTACTCTTTTTGTATTGTGTGTTGAACCTTTGGCAGGTTTCAAATTATGCAAATTCATCTGTAGTTCCTCCGTTTAGATTTCTTCAACTTTTACGAGGTGCTGAATCTTGGCGATCTGACCTGTTGTTACAGGGTTTTTCTCCACCTCTACGGTCTGATGCATTTTGCGGATACCGAGAGTTCTAAGATTTGCGATCTGTCTCTGGGTAGAACCGTTCTTGCTGACAACCTGAGTAATTCTATATTTTGCCATTTCGTTTCCTCCTATCCGTTAAACACTTTGCTCATAGGCACACCGCGAAGGCCAGCTACTGTATAAGCATCTCTCATCTCTGTAAGGGCTGCAACTGTAGCCTTTACAAGGTTATGAGGGTTAGATGATCCCTTAGATTTTGCAAGGACGTTCTGGATGCCGACAGACTCGAACACAGCACGCATCGCACCACCGGCCTTAACACCGGTACCAGGAGCTGCAGGTTTCATGAAGACCTCTGCACCGCCGAATCTTGCGGACTGCTCGTGTGGAAGGGTCTTGTTGATAATCGGAACCTTTACAAGATTCTTCTTAGCATCCTCGATTCCCTTCTGGATAGCTGCGGTAACCTCGTTTGCCTTACCGAGGCCATAACCTACGACACCATTCTCATCACCTACTACAACGATAGCGGCGAAACGGAAGTGACGACCTCCCTTGGTGACTTTGGTTACCCTCTGAATGGAGACAAGTCTGTCTTTCAATTCAAGATCAGATGTCTTTACTCTTTTAACATTTGTATTTGCCATAATCCCGATTAGAATTTAAGACCGCCTTCACGGGCAGCGTCAGCCAAACTTTGTACTCTTCCGTGATAAAGATATCCTCCACGGTCGAAAGCGACCTCGTCGATACCTTTCTCGATGGCGCGCGCTGCAACTGCTTTTCCTACGATTGCGGCAGCCTCGATTCCGGACTTGCCTTTGCACTCTGCAGCAAGAACTTTGTCATTTGAAGCAGCAGCAACAAGCGTAACTCCGGCCTCATCGTTGATTACCTGAGCATAAATCTGCCTGTTACTTCTGAAAACAACCAGTCTTGGTCTTTCAGCGGTTCCGCTAACGTGTTTGCGAATACGATAGTGAATCCTTCTTCTTCTTTCTATTTTAGTCAATGCCATAATTCATTCCTCCTATTATTTAGCGGCTGCAGTCTTACCTGCCTTACGACGAATCTGCTCGCCAACGAACTTGATACCCTTGCCCTTATATGGTTCAGGCTTGCGGAAAGAACGAATCTTAGCTGCGACCTGTCCGAGAAGCTGCTTGTCAGCACTTCTGAGGATAAGTATCGGGTTCTCACCTTTCTTGACAGCTGCTGCCTCTGCCTTAATCTCAGCAGGAAGGAGGAGCTGAATCTCATGAGAATAACCAAGAGCGAAAGTCAGAAGCTGACCTTTAACATCAACACGGAAACCTACACCGACGAGTTCCTGCTTGATTTCAAATCCAGTAGATACTCCGACAACCATGTTGTGTACGAGTGCACGATAAAGACCATGCATCGAACGATGTCTCGGAAGATCGGTAGGACGTGTGAATTTCACTTCTTTTCCCTCTACTGTTACTGTGATATCCGGATCCACTTTCTGAGAAAGTTCTCCGAGAGGGCCTTTAACCTTCACAACGTTGCCAGGGAGAAGCTCGAAGCTTACCTTGTCCGGAAGGCTTACAGGTAATTTACCAATTCTTGACATTTATCAGTTTCTTTAAAAATTAATATACATAGCATACGATCTCACCACCGACATTCATCTCTTTAGCCTCTTTGTCAGTGATAATGCCCTTAGATGTGGAAATGATAGCAATTCCGAGTCCGTTGAGAACTCTAGGCATATCTTTCACGTCTGTGTACTTTCTGAGACCTGGTTTTGAAACGCGGACGATGCTCTTGATAGCAGCCTGCTTGGTCTGTGGATGGTACTTGAGAGCGATTTTGATTGTGTTGAACGGAGTTCCCTCTACAACCTTGTAGCTGAGGATGTAACCTTTCTCACAAAGAATGTTTGTGATGGCAACCTTCATCTTGGAAGAAGGGATCTCTACGATCTTGTTTCCTGCGCTGTAAGCGTTGCGGATACGAGTGAGGAAATCTGCAATTGGATCAGTCATTTCTTCTGTTGTTTTTAACGAACCGGCGTTGTTTGACGCCCGATATCCGAATTGTTAATAATTAAATAAATGTATTGTATGCTATTAGCTTTCTACCAGCTTGCTTTCTTTACTCCCGGAATGAGACCGTTGCTGGCCATTTCACGGAACTGGATTCTGCTGAGGCCGAATGCACGCATGTAGCCTTTTGGACGTCCAGTAAGAGAGCAACGATTGTGAAGACGTACTGCTGAGGAGTTCTTTGGAAGCTTATCGAGAGCTGCCCAGTCACCTGCCTCTTTAAGAGCTTTACGCTTCTCGGCGTATTTAGCAACTAATTTCGCGCGCTTCACTTCGCGGGCTTTCATTGATTCTTTTGCCATTGTATACTCTTTTAGTTATTATGTTTCTTGAATGGCAGACCGAACTCTTTCAGAAGAGCATAAGCCTCTTCGTCAGACTTGGCTGTAGTTACGAATGTGATCTCCATTCCGTGAACGCGTGGGTTCTTGTCCATGTCGATTTCAGGGAAGATGACCTGCTCCTTGAGACCAAGGGTGTAGTTTCCGTTTCCATCGAGCTTCTCTGAGATACCGTTGAAGTCACGGATACGAGGAAGAGATACACGGATGAGTCTTTCGAGGAACTCATACATCTTGGTGGCACGGAGAGTAACCTTAACTCCGATAGGCTGACCCTTACGAAGGTGGAAGTTAGCGATATCCTTTCTAGAAGAAGTGAGGACTGCCTTCTGTCCAACGATCATTGAAAGCTCTGCTGCTGCCTCCTCTACGAGTTTCTTGTCATGTGACTGGTTCTGTGAAGCCTCGCCGACACCTTCGTTGATGGTAATCTTAACGAGTCTTGGAACCTGCATAACCGTAGTGTATGAGAACTGCTTAGTCAGCGCAGGAATGATCTGCTCTTTGTAAACGGTCTTGAGAGCCGGTACATATCCAGCAGGAACTACCTGCTCTGCTGGTGCATTATTAGATTTCTTTGCCATAACTATTTAATCTCCTCTCCAGATTTTTTAGCATAACGTACCTTCTTGCCGTCTACAAATTTGTGACCGATTCTTGTTGGAACTGGCTTTGCAGCGGTGCTCTTAGGATCGAGAAGCTGAACGTTAGAAACGTGGATGCTAGCCTCTTTCTTAATGATACCACCCTGAGGAGCCTGGGCATTAGGTTTGGTATGCCTGCTAACCATATTTATACCTTCAACGACAACACGATCCTTATCAGTGATAACTGCGAGGACTTTACCTGTCTTGCCTTTATCATTACCGGCATTAACAAATACGGTGTCGCCTTTCTTTACGTGAAATTTTTTCATAATGCTTGAATTTTAAAGGACCTCCGGTGCCAGTGAAACGATTTTCATATAATTCTCACGCAACTCTCTGGCAACTGGGCCGAAGATACGTGTACCTCTGAGCTCTCCCGCATTGTTGAGAAGAACACAAGCATTTTCATCAAAGCGGATGTATGATCCATCAGGTCTGCGGATCTCCTTCTTTGTGCGGACTACCACAGCTTTAGATACTGAACCTTTCTTGGCATCTCCACCTGAGATGGCACTCTTAACTGCTACGACGATCTTATCGCCGACAGATGCATAACGGTGACGGGTTCCACCCAGAACACGGATACAAAGAACTTCCTTTGCACCACTGTTGTCTGCCACCTGTAAACGTGTTTCCTGCTGTATCATCGCTATTTGACTTTTTCTACAATTTCAACTAATCTCCACCTCTTGGTCTTGCTCAAAGGACGAGTCTCCATGATGCGGACTGTATCGCCCTCACTGCACTCATTCTTATCATCCTGAGCGACAAACTTGGTGGTTTTCTTAATGAACTTACCATACATTGGGTGTTTGCCTTTAGTCTCAACAGCAACGACAATAGTCTTGTCCATCTTGTTGCTGACAACAACACCTATTCTTTCCTTACGAAGATTTCTTTCCATAGAGCATCAAATTAGTTCTGTTCTTTTTCTTTCTCAGTAAGGACTGTCAACATACGGGCAATATCCTTTCTGCTTTTCTTAAACATGGATGTATCCTCTAATGGAGAGATAGCGTGATTCATCTTCATCGTGTCAAGATTTGCTTTCTCCACTGCAATGCGGTCACGCAGATCTGCTACGGACATTTCGCGAACTTCAGATATTTTCATTTTATTCTCCATTAAATTATTCTACATAATCCCTACGTACAATGAATTTCGTGGCGATAGGGAGCTTGTGAGCCGCAAGACGCATAGCCTCTTTTGCAATCGCAAGAGAAACACCCTCTGCCTCGAAAAGGATTCTTCCCGGAGTGATCGGACATACATAGCCCTGAGGATCACCTTTACCTTTACCCATTCGGGTATCGAGAGGCTTCTTAGTGTAAGGCTTGGCAGGGAATACCCTGATCCAAATCTGACCCTCACGGTTCATATAACGTGAGATTGCCTGACGGGCAGCCTCAATCTGCTGCGATGTAAGCCAACAATTCTCAAGGGTTTTAAGACCGAATGAACCGAATGCAAGCTGGCTGCCCCTCTGGGACATGCCTTTCATGCGGTTTTTCTGTTCCCTTCTAAACTTTGTTTTCTTTGGTTGTAACATTGCTGTATTACTTTAATTATTTTTCCCAAATTCCCTAAATCTTTGAGCATCAGCTGGTTGGGCGAACTTCTCCTCAATTTTGGGAATGCAAAGTTAGTAAAAATATTCGAAAAACAAACATTTTTAAGAAATTATTTATACTTTTTCGACGAGAAAATTCTACAACTATATTCACGGATATCAGCGAGTTACGTGACCTGATAAATTTTTTATGCCTACTTTTTCGACCAGGCGCGACAGCTAAAAACGAATTAAATTCCGACACATCTCCCCAAATGACCGCAAAACCGAAAAAATGTGTACATTTGCTCCGATGTACACCGAAGTATGGACCCCGATGTGCACCGAAGCATAAAAACCGAAGTATGGACGCCAACGTAAAAAAGGCATTGACACTGATCATTATTCTTGCGGCATTCCTGGCCGCGGGCTCAGGACGGGCAGACGCGCAGAGGCGCAGAGCCCCCGTCCCGAAAAAGACCATGGTCGACCAGTTCCTTCCATACGAGATAATTCACGGAGACACAGTCTATTTCGACGTGATCGACCCTTCGCGCATCGCGACCTACGGCGGACCGAGGAAAGGACGGGAATGGCGCAGATACTACCGGCTGGTCTGGAATTTCAGCAAAACCTACCCTTACGCGCTGATCGCCCGCAAGCTCATCACCGAGGCAGACAGCACATTCGCCGCCGACGACTATGGCCGCCGCGAGAAGGAAAAATATGTGAACGAGGTTCAGAAGGAGTTGTTCAATGCCTTCGAGCAGCCGATGCGCCACATGACGGTGACACAGGGTCAACTTCTAATGAAATTGATCGACCGTGAAGTGGGGAAATCATCATACTTCATCATAAAGGACTACAAAAACGGAATAGCCGCCGGATTCTGGCAGGGCGTCGCAAAAATCTTCGGTTCAGACCTGAAGAAACATTACGATCCGGACGGAGAAGACCATGCCGTAGAGGAATTGGTCCGGACTTGGGAGACGGGTGAATTTACAGCTCTCTACTTCTCGATATTCGGAGAATACCCGACGAAGGTGGAAATCCCGTCGAAATACATGTAGGACGAACCGTCCATCCAGTCCTTAAGCACCATAAGTTCAGAGCCTTGCGGCAGTTTCATGCGCACATCGCAGTGGAAATGCCCAAACACGAAATAGTCGACATGAGTGTGTGAAGAGAAATCTACCGCGAACTTGTACAACGGCTCATCCGCCCCTTTGAATACATATTCCTGCGTCTTGGCGACACGACTTTTCTTGGACCATCCCTTCCCGAAACGGAACGCTATATAAGGATGCAGCAGACTGAAGAGTCCCTGGAAAAACGGATGGCGGAAACCCCAACGCATGAACTTATACCACATATGCCCAGGCCCGAGCCCGTCTCCATGACCGAGACAGAACACCTTCCCCGCAATATTCACGACATAAGGCTGCTGGAGAATGATTATTCCCATATCCTGGAAATAATGATAACACCAGATATCGTGATTTCCTTGGAAGAAATACACCTTCACGCCCGCATCCATGAGATCCATCAGAGACGCGAAAACCCTTACATACCCCTTTGGAACGACATCATGATACTCGTACCAGAAATCCCAGATGTCACCCAACATATACAAGGCTTCCGTCTTGTCCTTCGGTATCGACTGCAGGAAAGACACGAAACGGGCCTCGCGATCCGCCGGATTCTTCACATCCAACCCGAGATGCACATCGGAGACGAAATAGGTCAAGTTCCTCATTCCCATGTATTAAGCGAAAATGAGAATCACGAAAGCTGCGAGGAGGCAATAGATTGAGAACCAGACCAGTTTGGCGCGTTTCACCAGTTCGACCATGACCTTGCAAGAGAAAAGTCCGGCGCCGAAAGCACCGATGAAGCCCATCAGGAGCGGAAGGAATCCCACCCCAGGAGCTGCCGCCGTCTCGCCTATTCCTTTTATTATGGTCAATGCCTGTTCACCTATGATAGGAACAAGTACCATGAGGAAGGAGAACTGTGCCATTACATCTCTACGTACGCCGCAGATAAGACCTGTAGCGATGGTAGTTCCTGATCTGGAGAGACCTGGAGCCACTGCACATGCCTGTCCAAGACCTACGACGGCAGCCTGAAGATACGAAATGCCATTTCTATGCGTATTCTCAGAACGAGACGAAGACATTGACCTGAACCTGCCGGACTGGTCGGACAAAAACAACAGGATGGCAGTGATAATCAGGCAGACAGCGACGGTGAACAGATTCTCACCGAACAAGCCCTCCACCTGGTCCTTGAAGAACAGACCCACGATGGCGATAGGAATCATGGATACGCAAATCTTCAGGACATAATCAGTCTCATCATTATATTTGAACTGGAAAAATCCTTTCAGAAGTTTCCAAATCGCGCTCCAGAACACTACGATGGTACTTAATACGGTAGCGAAATGCACTGTCACCGTAAAATCGAGAAAACCCTCTGACTCTACGCCGAGCAGTTCTCTGAAAATCATCAGATGTCCGCTGCTGCTGACAGGTAAAAATTCCGTAAGTCCCTGAACTATACCTAAAAGAAGTGCCTGTAACCAACTCATGACTATTCCTCCTTACCTTTTTTAGGTGCCTTCATGATGGCAGCGATTTCGATGATGATACCACAGAGGATAACGATCGGAGCCGCCACGAGACGCCTGAAATCAAACATGTCGTAATTGAAGACAGCCGGATCTTTACTGCCGCCGCCTGTCATCAGGATATAACCTGCTATCATAACCAAAAGTCCGCAAAGGAGCAGTTTGAGCCCCTGCGGCGTAATCGCCATCTTATTCTTTTCCATATTAACTGTAAAGTTCATCTTTAGTGAGAGACACCAGACGATTGACCACGAAATATGTGCTCAGTACACATATGATTAATCCGGATGCCACCACTATACCCATAACTATAAGTAATCTTTCCAAAGTGAAAATCTCGAACAACTGGCTGAATTCCGTACGGATGACGAACAGAATACCCACCAGCATGATAAGGGCCAGCACAGACGAGAACAGACCGAGGAATGCAGCTCTCACGAGGAACGGTCCCCTGATGAAAGAACGAGTCGCACCGACAAGCTTCATCGTATGCACAGTGAATCTCTTCGCATACACTGTAAGTCGCATCGTATTATTAATCAGTACGAAAGATATAAACATCATCAATGCGATGAAAATACCCAATACCGCCGATATCTTGCTCAGATTCGCATTCAGCGCATCTACGAGAGACTGCTGATACACCACTTCATCCACAAGTGGACTTGATGAAATTTTCGTTTCAATGATTTTCAGACTGTCCGGTGCCACATAGGCCGCATCCAGAGAGACACTCACGGAAACCGGAACAGGCGAAGACTGGAACACACTCAGGAAATCCTTCCCCAACATGCTTTCCATCTCCTTCTCGCCCTGCGCCTTGGAAACGAAGACCGAACTCCGCACGAATTTCATGGAATCCAAAGTCTCTTTATAGGCCAATGCCTCATTATCAGAGACTTCCGGTTTCATAATAACGGAAATCTGCATGCTCTCCTTAAAATAATCCGAGACGCTCTTGGTGTTTACCAGCAGCATGCTCGCCACCCCGACCAGCAAAAGCACAAGGCTGATACTGATTACCGATGACAAGTAAGCATTCGCCAGACGGCGGCGCATAAGTCTGCTTTCGTTCTGAGCCATACAAATAAGCGATAATACACCAAATTGACCCCAAAGATAAGCATTTATCGAAATATGAAAAAAAATTCTTAACTTTGTAGATAATTAAAATTAAAAAGTATCATCAGATGGGCGAGAAAATCCTGTTCGTCAACTCGGAAATCTTTCCTTATTTACCTGAGAGTCCGATAGCAGATATCGGGAGATACCTTCCACAGGGCATTCAGGAGCGCAAGAAAGAAATCAGATCGTTCATGCCGAAGTACGGCTGCATCAACGAACGCAAAAACCAGCTTCATGAAGTTATCAGGTTGTCTGGAATGAACATAATCATCAACGATGTAGACAGGCCTCTTGTAATCAAGGTGGCCTCGATTTCTGCTGCTCGAATGCAGGTCTACTTCATCGACAACGAGGATTATTTCAAAAGAAAGCAAATCGACCGGGATGATGACGGTAATTTCTTCAACGATAACGGCGAAAGAGCCATCTTCTTCGCAAGAGGTGTTCTCGAGACCGTAAAGAAACTGCGTTGGGCTCCTGACGTTATCCACTGCCAGGGATGGATTACACAGATTCTTCCGCTCTATCTCAAGAAGATGTATAAAGACGATCCTATTTTCGCCAACAGCAAGATCGTATTGTCCCTCTATGACGACATGCCCGAGAAGTTCGACGAAGAACTTTCCAGACTCGTAAAGTACGGAGACATAACGGATAACGACATCCCTCTGCTTGCAGACCCTACTGGCATAAATCTTGCTAAAACTGCCGTGCAGTATTCTGATGGGGTAATTATAGGTTCCGAAGGCGTGGACAACGAACTCATAGAATACAGCCGGGGTCTCGGACTTCCGGTTCTGCCTTACGACGGAAAGTCCATCGAAGACGGAACATACTTCGATGCTTATAACAGTTTTTACGACAAGTTAGGATGAGTTTTTCAATAAAACCATGTCTGCTGGCCATCACAGCGGTAGCCGGCATTTTAAGTGCCTGTGTCAATGAGAACAAATCTCTCGGAGAATCATTGATCCCAAACAGCCAGAAATACACGATCTATACGGCGTCATTTCCGATCGAGGAAATGAGCCAGCAGATGGCGGACAGTCTTTCTGCGTACAGCATGTACAGATTTACGGTGGGAGCGGTGAGAGACGAGGCGTTCGGACTTTCTACCAGATCGGCCGCGTTCACACTCGTACCGGTAAACGACACATTGAACTTCGGAACCAACACGAAATTCCGCCAGTTCCATTTCTCCGCAGTGAAAGACACATTGTCTTACGCAGATGAGGCGCAGCGCTACATTCTTCAGAATATAAACGTCTATGAACTCGACAAAGCCATAGACTACAAGAAGTTATATCCTGAGATTTCATATACGAAAAAACGTATCACTGACGGCATTCCTGTCTATAACGGAAACGACTCACTCTCTTTCAACTTCAGCAAGGAGTTCGGTGAAAAGTTCTTGACTATCAAGCAGGAAGACCTGGATACCATGCCGAATTACACGAAGAGATTCCCGGGAATCGTCCTCACAGTGGATGAGCCAGCAGGAAACGGAGGCCGAATAAACATGTTCAGGCTTCCTATCGACGTGCAGAACGGATATATCTACGGAAGCTGCGCAGAGCTGAAGATTACAGCAGACTACGGAGACAGGAAACAGGTGGACACATCGTTCACATTCTACTTCGGACCGGTTCAGATGTATGATCTCGGAGGCGTGACCACTACCAGCGTCACTTCACAGACACAGATTGCCTTCGACATGACTACTCATGAGAGCAAGGGCAAGGCAGGAAAAGTGGATAAGGTGGCTTATCTGGAAGGCGGACGCGGACTGAAACCTGTCATTTCAGCAGAAGGTCTCAGAAACCTCGCCATAGACGAAATAGCGAAACATACGGACAATCCGGCATCGGCAGTAATCTGCAAGGCTACGCTTGTACTTCCGTTTGAGTTCCCTGAGAATTACAAAGAGATATATAAGTATCCTACGATGATCAGCCCGACCTGTCTTATCGTGACAGATACGACTATGACATTCGCAGGCATCACCGACTCCAGTGCTTCAGATGAGGACCAGGGAAACATCAACAGGTCCACATGCCGTTATACTCCGGACATTTCTCATCATATTCAGGAACTTATAAAGATTACTGACGAGAAGAAAATCCACGACTATGATGTATGGCTCCTTGCCATGGCGACTGAAATAGTTTCCAATGCCCAGGCTTCGACTTCTTCAGAGATGGACGACTACTATCAGAATCTGATGTATGCGAACTACTACAACAGCATGTACGGCGGATATGGTTACGGTGGATACGGCTATGGCGGCTATGGCGGCTATGGCTATAACAGTTACTATAACAACAACTATTATAACTACATGATGCTCCAGTCCATGTATTCTCAGTCATCTTCCGGCAGCACCACGAAGTCAGCTACCATGATGGACTTCCACCGCTACTACAAGGCCATTTTCCACGGCCCTGGTGCTGAGAAGGACGTGCCGATGTTCAAGTTTACTTACGCTATTCCTAAGACCGTAGAATAACAGAAATAAGCGACAGTCTGGGCAAAACCCGTCAGACGCTGTAACAGAAAAGACAACCCCGGAAACCATTACAGTTTCCGGGGTATTTTTTCGTCTCCTATGTTGCTTCGGAAAGGTGCGCCAGCTTCGAAAAGCCAACCCGGCAAACCTCACCGGAAGACAACAAAAAAGAGGACATCCAAAGACATCCTCTTGTGCTAAAGTTAAGCGCTATTATTTGTTAGCTACTTTCTCTTCAACGTAGTTTACAGCGTCAGCCACTGTTGCGATCTTGCTTGCATCCTCATCTGGGATCTTGATTCCGAATACTCTTTCGAATTCCATAAGAAGCTCGACAGTATCGAGAGAATCTGCACCGAGATCGTTTGTGAAGTTAGCGGTCTCAGTAACCTCTGATTCCTCTGCTCCAAGCTTGTCAACGATGATGGCTTTCACCTGTTTTACGATTTCTTCGTGTGACATAATTGAATAATTTATTAAGTTTATGATTTATAATACACTATTCACATATTATTACGCAAAGTAAATAAAAAAAACCGAGATTATGAAACTTTTTCTTCCAAATCGGACTCCCGATGTCCCTTTTGGCTCAGTTTCCACCATATTCTCAAGCCATTAATCGAATTAAGCAAATAGAAAGAATACTTGATGACCATCACTACAGTATAGCTCGAATCCGCCGACGCCATGGCCTTTCCGGACCACAGGAACACCGAAAATACATTCACGAGAATCCATACATACCACTGTTCCATATAAGCCAGCGACATAAGAATCTGTCCCAGCACATTCAGCACGAAAACCAACGCGTCGAACAAAATAATCGCATGGAAACCGTCTGAAATATCACTGCCGAACCAGCACAGCACATAATAAGCCACAGCAGTCCCGGACAGGAAAACACCGACAGTGAGCGCCGCGCTGCCCCTGGTGAGCCTACGAGCCCGCACCTTGGCCTTGGAATCCGCACCACGCTTTCTCCACTGCCACCAACCGACGAACTGCATCGGCAGGAAATAAAACGCATGCAGCGCGAAATTACCCCAGACCGGATCACCTCCAGGCTGAATACTGCTGTCGAACGCCACCACCGACGCTATAGTCACATCGATAACCCCGAACAGAAACGTCAGGATATTGCCGTTCGCCGACAGCACGGTATTCACCACCCCGGCAAGAGCCCCGACACTTGCAAAAATCAGCATAAACTGCCGTGCACCAGGCTGTTGCAACTTATACACATTCGTCACAGCCACAGCCACCAGCATACCTATAAGAATAAAGGCATTGAACCAGAGGTTAAACTTTTTCTCATTGATCTTCATCATATTCCTCATTTAATTCATTGTGAATGCGCTCCGCGAGCTCCCGCCGGCCCAAAAACTCCGCAAGATCCTCGACCGTCGCCGCCGCAATCCTCGGCACGCTCCCATAATGTATCAGCAACCGCTTCTCCGTCTGCTCGCCCACCCCTTTTATTCGGGTCAATGCCGATTCGATCTGGCTCTTGCTCCTGAGGCTCCGGTGGAAAGTGATACCAAACCTGTGGGCCTCGTCCCTGATCCGCTGAAGTACCTTCAGAGCAGCTGAGTTTCTGTCAATGAATAAGGGATATGGATCTCCTACACGGATAACTTCCTCCAGCCGTTTGGCAAGACCTATAACGGTAAGCTTGTCAGTCAGACCGAGTTCCGCCAGCGCCTGATATGCGAAATCCAGCTGTCCTTTACCTCCGTCTATCACGACGAGCTGCGGCAGGTCATCCGGATCCTCCCTAAGCATCCTCGAATACCGGCGGTTCACGACCTCCTTCATGGAAGCATAGTCATTGGCACCTATAACGGTCTTTATCTTGAACTTGCGATAATCTTTCTTGGACGGAACGCCATTACGGAACACCACGCAGGAAGCCACCGGATTAGTACCCTGGATATTGGAGTTGTCGAAACACTCCATGTGAACAGGCAGCACATCCATTCCGAGAGCCTTCTTCAGGTCCTCCAAGACCATATTCCGGTATTGGTCAGGATCAGTATGTTCCTTCTGACGTATAGAGTTGAACTGGAACTCCTTGGCGTTCTTCGTACTTAGCTCCAGCAAAGCCATCTTGTCGCCTTTTACAGGGATTCTGAACGTCACGCCGTCCATTTCCACATCAGGAAGGAAAGGCACAATCACCTCCCCGGAAATCTTGCCGAACTTAGACTCTATTTCAGCTATAAATTCACTGAGCACAGCCTCCTGCTCCTCCTCAATATTCATCTTGAACCCAAGATTCAAAGACTGGATAATGGAACCGCTGCGTACACGCATGAAGTTACCGAACGCCTCGTTCGAATCGGTTATAAGCGAGAAAACATCGGCATTGGTCCCGACCGCAGAGGTTATGACAGACTTGGCGTAGTGCTTCTGGAGCGACTCCATTTTTTGCTTGTACTCCTGCGCCTGCTCGAACTCCAATCGGTCGGCAGCCTCTAACATCAACTGCTTATAATGCTGTATAATGGCATTGGCATCACCCTTCAGGAGACTCACGATCTCCTCGATCTGGGCGTTATACTCCTTCAGCGAGACCTTTCCGACGCAGCATCCACCGCAGCGCCCGATATGGAAATCCAGGCACGGGCGGAACTTTTTGCGGATAATCGCGTCCGAAGTAATCTTGTTGTTGCACGAACGGATTTTATAGGTCTCCGAAAAGAACTCCAGCAGATTCCTGGCGTGCATCACTGAACTGTACGGGCCGAAATAGCGGTTTCCCTTCACGATCCGTCGTGTCAGATAAACCTTCGGGAACTCATCTCCCGTCACGCAAATCCACGGATAAGTCTTGGAATCCTTCAGCAGGATATTGTACTTCGGCTTATACTGCTTGATCAGATTATTTTCCAGCAGCAAGGCATCCGCCTCAGTATCCACCACAGAATACTGGGCATCGGCGATTTTGGACACAAGGATACGCGTCTTCGTGTTAAGTCTCTCAGGAGCAACGAAATACTGCGCCACCCTCTTATGCAGATCCTTGGCCTTGCCCACATATATGACAATCCCCTCGGAGTCATAATATCTGTAAACTCCGGGGGAATGTGGAAATAGTGCTATTTTTTCGCGTACTGTCAATGTAATTTACTGACAATGTTTATTTTACGTATTTAGCTACTTCTTCTTCGATAGCATCGCCATAAAGACCTCTCTTTATGATAGTGCCGTCAGGTCCGAAAAGGACGATGTGAGGAATGCCCACGATACCGTAAATGTCGGTAGGAACATTCTTCGCATCGACGATCTGATTCCAGTTCACGTGATAAGCCTTGGCTGTGTCAATGCTCTCCTGCGCTGTCTTTTCCCAAACTGCCACGCTGAGGACATCGAAATTCTTTCCGTGATACTTGTCATATACAGACTTCACATGAGGAATCGCACGTTTGCAAGGGCCGCACCATGATGCCCAGAAATCCACGAGGACATACTTGCCTTTGCCCACATAATCCGAGAGTTTCGCAACCTTGCCGTCCGGCTGAGGAATCGCGAAATCCGTGAACTGCATACCTTCGGCAGTTTTTTTTCTCGCGTCAATGCCTTTCTGCATAGACTCGATGAATGTGTTTCCGGCAGTAATGGTGGAATCGATTGTGTTTATCGCTGATTCGAGAGCCTCATCCTCGAGGTCTGAGTAGATGTTCTGGAGAGCATAGAGAGAAATGGCGTTGTCCTTGTTCTCTGCTATGGCATTCTTGTTGAAATCCAAGAACTTCTCGTTGAATGTATTATAATACTCTTCCTGGAGAAGGTTCTTTTCATCTGCAGAGATTCCGGTGCTGTCTGCGATGGCGCGCATGTTGGTCCTGTACTCTGTCACATAAGCATTGACATCATTCACATATTTCTCGAAGCGGTCGTTAACAGAAGCTTTAGGGTTATTGGAAGCTCCTGAGAGTTCGCCTCCCACGAGGCTGAATGTGAGGACTGTTCCATCAGAGATGAAGTTAGTCATGGCATTGCCGGCCATGATGCGTCCGAATACATTCTTGGCAGCAGGTACTTCGATCTTGAATGAGCCGTTTTTGAGGGCTACGGTAGTATCGATGACATCAGGGATAACAATGCTTACTTCCTCAGGTGCTTCTGTGCCAGTGAATTTACCCTGAAGCGTGGTCTTGTCGGAAACTGATCTGCAGGCAACAGCAGCGGCTGCAGTCATCAGGAAAAGTGTTAATTTATTCATATTGTGTAGATTTTATTTATCCAAATTTCTCAAATATAGGCATAAATCCTGAAAAAAGAAAAAGACTCGGCAGTTTCCTGTCGAGTCTGTCATATAGTGCTAAGACTGAAAAACTAGTTCTTGCTTTCCTTTCTGTCTCCGCGTCTTCCGCCACGACGGTTGCCACGGTCGCCACGAGACTGACGTCCCTGACCCTGAGGCTGTGCAGAAGCATTAGCGATACCTGCGTTAGGAGAAAGATCTTTCTTTCCGTAAACCTCACCGTTGCAGATCCAAACCTTGATACCGAGGGCACCAACTTTGGTATTTGCTACTGCGAGAGCATAGTCGATATCAGCACGGAATGTGTGAAGAGGAGTACGTCCCTCTTTGTACATCTCGCTTCTTGCCATCTCGGCGCCGCCTACACGGCCGCTGATCTGAACCTTGATACCTTCTGCACCCATGCGCATTGCTGTGGTGACAGCGAGTTTGATAGCTCTTCTGTAAGATACACGGCCCTCGATCTGGCGAGCGATGCTGTCAGCTACGATGTTAGCGTCGACCTCTGGTCTTCTGACCTCGAAGATGTTAATCTGAACATCCTTGCTGGTTACCTTCTTGAGCTCTTCCTTAAGCTTATCTACAGCAGTACCGCCTTTTCCGATGATAACACCAGGTCTTGCAGCCTGAATAGTTACTGTGATGAGTTTAAGAGTTCTCTCGATGACGATCTTGGAAATGCTGGCATTTGCAAGACGGTTCACCAAATATTTACGGATCTTGTAATCTTCCGCAATTTTCTCAGCGTAATTACCACCACACCAGTTAGAGACCCAACCACGGGTGATACCGATTCTGTTGCTGATAGGATTAGTTTTCTGTCCCATATTATTTATTATCCTCCACTGTTGTTGGTTTCTTTACATCAAGGATAATGGTAACATGGTTAGAACGCTTGCGAATTCTACCTGCTCTTCCCTGAGGGCAAGGACGGATTCTCTTAAGTGTTCTGCCTTCGTCTACCATGATGGTCTTTACGATGACATTACCGTTATCCAGTTCTTTGGTTTTATCCTGGTTTTTGGCCTCCCAGTTAGCGATCGCGCTGCGGAGCAATGTCTCAAGAACCTTTGAAGGAGCCTTCTTGGAGAACTTGAGCAGGTCAAGGGCACGGTTCACTTCTATACCTCTTACTGTATCTGCTACGAGACGCATCTTACGAGGAGAAGTAGGAACATCCTTTACTTTGGCGATTGCTGTCTGCTGCTTAATCTCTTTCAGTCTTTCGGCCATTAGTCTTTTACGTTTTCCCATAATTTCTGATCAATTAAGCGTTTTACTTCTTATTGTTACCTGAATGGCCTCTGAAAGTCCTAGTTGGAGCAAATTCTCCAAGCTTGTGACCTACCATGTTCTCGGTTACGTAAACAGGAATAAACTTGTTCCCGTTATGAACCGCGATAGTATGACCAACGAAGTCAGGAGAGATCATGCTTGCGCGTGACCAGGTCTTTACGACCTCTTTCTTCTTGCCGCCTTCATTCATGGCAAGAATTCTTTTTTCCAGAGCTTCCTGGATATATGGACCTTTTCTTAATGAACGACTCATAATCTCTAAAGTTTAATTCCGTTTATTTCTTTCTTCTTTCGATAATGAACTTATTTGAAGTAGCCTTAGGATTACGTGTCTTGTAGCCCTTTGCAGGAAGACCCTTACGAGATCTTGGGTGTCCTCCGGACGCACGTCCTTCACCACCTCCCATAGGGTGATCTACTGGGTTCATAACTACACCACGGTTACGAGGGCGTCTGCCGAGCCATCTGCTGCGACCAGCCTTTCCGTAAGACTCCAAACTGTGTTCTGGGTTCGATACGACACCTACAGTTGCACGGCAGGTGGTAAGCACCATTCTGGTCTCGCCTGAAGGCAGACGGAGAATAACGTGATTTCCTTCGCGTGCAGCGATCTGAGCGTAAGTACCTGCAGAGCGTGCCATTGCACCACCCTGACCAGGACGGAGCTCGATGTTGTGTACGAGTGTACCGACTGGAATTTCACCAAGAGGAAGAGTGTTACCGAGCTCAGGAGCTACGCCTGAACCAGACTCTATGACCTGACCGACCTTAAGTCCGTTAGGAGCGATAATATATCTCTTCTCGCCGTCTTCGTACTGAACGAGTGCGATACGTGCACTACGGTTCGGATCGTATTCTATAGTGAGAACTGTTGCTTTGCAAGCGTCCTTTGAACGGTAGAAGTCGATGATACGGTACATTCTCTTGTGACCGCCACCGATGTAACGCATGGTCATCTGACCTGTATTGTTACGTCCACCTGTGCTCTTAAGAGGCTCAAGCAATGATTTCTGTGGCTTCTTGGCGGTGATATCGTCAAAAGCGCTGATTACCTTGTTCCTTTGACCAGGAGTAACCGGTTTGAATTTTTTTGTTGCCATTGCCTTATCCCTTAAATATTACTATAGAAATCAATCTTGTCTTCACCGACGAGAGTAACGTATGCTTTCTTGAAGTGATTCATACGGCCTCTAAGCATGCCGGCTTTTGTATAACGGGATTTTCTTTTCCCGTGATAGTTCACTGTATTGACTGATGCCACTGAGACGTTGTACATCTGCTCTACAGCAGTCTTGACCTCAAGCTTGTTTGCTTTACGGTCTACAATGAATCCGTAACGGTTCAACTTTTCGCCCTGAGCCGTCAATTTTTCTGTTACAATTGGCTTAATGATAATTCCCATCTCTCAATCTTTTTAGCGTCTTACTCTTGAGGAGAGGATATCCTGAACACCGTCAACAAGTACCATAGAATGTGCATTCATGATGGCGTAAGTGTTGATTTCGTTTACAGAGATAACCTTAACCTGCTCGAGGTTACGTGATGAAAGGTAAATGTTTGCAGAGTTTTCAGGGAGTACGAAGAGTACTTTTCTGTCTCCGGCCTTGATGGCTGCAAGAATGTTAAGGAACTCTTTTGTCTTAGGAGCTTCCATTGTGAAAGGCTCAACCATGACAATCTTGTTCTCCTTTGCCTTGTAAGAAAGTGCGGAGAATCTTGCGAGCTGCTTAAGTTTCTTGTTAAGCTTCATATCATAGCAACGTGGCTTAGGACCGTGTGCACGACCACCACCTACATAGATATTAGCCTTGATAGAACCATGACGTGCTCCACCGCCGCCTTTCTGACGTCCCTGTTTCTTGGTGCTGTATGAGACTTCGCTTCTATCCTTTGTTCTGGCGGTTCCCTGACGCTGGTGAGCGAGGAACTGGAGAACATCGAGGTAAATAGCGTGATCGTTCGGTGTGATACCGAATACGTTCTCATCGAGGACTACCTTCTTTCCGGACTCTGATCCGTCAATCTTCAAAACTGACAATTCCATAATTAAGCCTCCAATATAAGATAAGATCCTTTGGCTCCAGGTACAGAGCCTTTCACTACGAGAAGGTTGTTCTCAGGAATTAGTTTGACTACCTGAAGGTTGAACACCTTTACCCTTTCATTGCCCATATGGCCCGCCATTCTCATACCAGGGAATACACGTGAAGGCCATGATGATGCGCCCATAGAACCAGGGTGACGGAGTCTGTTGTGCTGACCGTGGGTAGCACCGCCTACACCGGCAAAACCGTGACGTTTCACAACGCCCTGGAATCCTTTACCTTTAGAAGTACCGACAACATTGCAGAACTCTACGCCTTCGAAGACGTCAGCGAGTGCTACAGTATCGCCTAAGTTAAGCTCTCCTTTGAAGTCAGCCGAGAACTCGACGAGCTTACGATGAGGAGTGGTTCCTGCCTTTTTAAAATGCCCTTTGAGAGGGGCGCTGGCATGTTTTTCTGTGGTTTCGTCATAGGCAAGCTGCACGGCGGCATAACCATCTTTTTCTACCGTACGGACCTGCGTAACAACACATGGACCAGCCTCAATAACGGTGCATGGAATATTTTTTCCATCAGCACCGAAAACGGAAGTCATTCCGATTTTCTTTCCAATTAATCCAGGCATTGGTTTGATAATTAATTGTTTGTTAATACTTTATCGTATCTCCGCATATTTTGCGGAGCGCAAAGGTACGAATAAATTTTTAATTATCAATCACTTTCGTGAAAATTCTCGATTTTTTCCAAAATCGCGATTATAGGTCTATTCGCGAAAAATGCCTATATTTGTATGATATTGAAAATATGATGCCGTATGACATTGCTTGAGATATTCGGATTTCTGAGATTTTCCTTCACGGATATGCTGGACGTACTTTTAGTCGCCCTGTTCATCTACTTCATATTCAGATGGATACGCGATTCCGCCGCCATGAACATATTCACGGCGATAATCTCGATCTATGTCTTGAGAGTATTCGCAGAGGCATTGAACATGAAACTCACGAGCGCGCTCCTGGGGACTTTCATCGACGTGGGTGTGCTCGCGGTAATCATCATCTTCCAGCCTGAGATCCGCCATTTTCTCATGAGGTTCGGCGTAAGCACGAGATTCGGGAGCCGCACGCGCATCTTCCTGAACAAGTTCCTCGGGAATGAGGATTTGCCTATGGACAATGCTGCCGTAAAGGAGATTACCGAGGCATGCCGTACGATGTCCGAGCAGAAAACCGGTGCACTCATCGTCATTCCTCATCAGGTGAGCCTGAATTTCGTAGTGGAAACCGGCGACAAGATCGATGCCCTGATAAACAGACGTCTGATAATGAATTTGTTCTTCAAGAACTCCCCTCTCCACGACGGAGCGGTCATTATCGACAACAGGCATATCGTGGCAGCACGTTGCACCCTGCCGATAACAGAGCGTACGGACATCCCGCCAAGTTACGGAATGAGGCACAAGGCAGCTATCGGTATCACCGAAGAGACTGATGCTGACGTAATTGTAGTTTCCGAGGAGACCGGAGGAATCGCATTCGGACATGGTGGAAGCCTCACGCATATAAACAATATCAACGAACTGAAGCTAAAATTGACAGCTTCTCTGTCGTCATCGGACAAACCGTCCGCCAAAGACGCAGAGAACACGAAAAAAGCATAATGTGAATCATGCCAACAGACAGGATCGAACACATATTGGGATTTGACAGAATCAGGAAGATTATTTCCGACAGATGCAGTACAGAATACGCCGTAGAACGCACTGCGGCAGAGACCTTTTCCACCAATGAGAAGGAAATCCGCCGAAGACTCTTGCTAACGGACGAGATGAGACTCATCGTAATGTTCGAAGAATCATTCCCTTCCAACGGTTACATCGACTGCGTGGGATTTCTCCAAATGCTGGAAAACTCCGGCGCGAACATTGACCTGACCTCACTCGGAAAGCTCCGCACCATGCTGGAAACCCTGAGGAAAGTGTCCATGTTCTTCAGCAATATAAAGGACGGAGTCTATCCGAACCTGAAAAGGATGGTGGCGCAGATCGCCCTCTTCCCGGAAGTACAGCAGCGCATCGACAGCATCCTGGACAAGTTCGGCAATGTGAAAGACACCGCTTCCGACGGTCTCTATGACATCCGCAGGCAGCTGAAAGAAAAGGAAGGCGCAGTTTCCAAGCGCATAAACATGATTCTGCGCAAGGCCCAGAGCGAAGGACTTGTGGACAGCGACGCCGCCATAGTAATGCGCGACGGCAAGATGCTCATCCCTGTCAGCTCGGCCAACAAGAGAAAAATACAAGGTTTCGTATATGACGAGTCCTCATCCGGAAAGACCACATTCATAGAACCTGCTGAAATAGTGGAGATTACGAACGAAATAAACGAGCTCCACTTCGCCGAGACCAGAGAAATAGCGAAAATATTATACGACTTCAGCGACTGGATAAGGCCATCAGTACCGGATTTGCTGAAGGGCGCCAAATGCATCGGCGAACTGGACTTCCTTATAGCCAAGGCCCAGACATCCCTGGATTTTGTAGCCGGAATGCCTATCATCTCAGAGAACGGCGAAATGAATCTGCGTAAAGCCAGACACCCTCTTCTCGAGCGCTCCCTCCACAAAGAAGGAAAACAAATAGTTCCACTCACAGTGACATTGACCCCGGAAAAACACATTCTGCTGATTTCGGGTCCTAATGCCGGAGGCAAATCAGTCTGCCTGAAGACGGTAGGCCTCCTTCAATACATGTTCCAGTGGGGTATGCTCATCCCGACCTCCGAAACCTCCGAGATGGTCATTTTCGACCGCATCATGGCCGACATCGGTGACGGGCAGTCCATCGACAACGACCTCAGTACCTACAGCTCCTTCCTCGCGTCCATGAAAGAAATGCTCGCGGAAGCGGACTCCAAGACTTTGGTGCTGATAGACGAATTCGGTTCCGGAACCGAGCCTGCAGCAGGCGGAGCCATCGCCGAAGCCATATTGAGCGAAATGGACAGCCGCGGCGTCTACGGCGTGATTACCACCCACTACACGAACCTGAAACTCTACGCATCCGGCGCCGACACCGGTGTCATAAACGGAGCCATGCAGTTCGACGTGAAGAACATAGCCCCGCTTTTCAAACTGGAAATGGGACTGCCGGGCAACTCGTTCGCATTCGAGCTCGCACGTAAAATGGGACTTCCCGAGGCCATTATAAAAGATGCGGAAAACCGTGCAGGTGAGGAGTTTGTGGGCATTGAAAGAAACCTCAGGAAAATCGCCAGAAACCGCAAGGCGCTGGACGAAAAGCTCCAGAAAATCCGCAACACGGACAAAACGCTGGAAAACATCACCGGAAAGTACCAGAAGGAACTCGAAGCGATAAAGAAAATGAAGCAAGACATCCTCGACGAGGCGAAACGTGAGGCCGAGGACATCGTGAAGGGCGCCAACCGCCAGGTCGAGCAGACCATCCGCAAAATAAAGGAATCCCAGGCGGCCAAGGCCGAGACTAAAGCCGCAAGAGGCGATCTCCAGGATTTTGTCAATGCCCTTGCGCGCAAGAAGGAGCAAGACAGTCAGAACCGTGAGGACTACATTGCCGAAAAACTCCGTCAAGTTTCGGAAAGGCAGCAGCGCCAGCAGATGAGGAAATCCCGCAGGGCTACTGACGAGGAGAAGCAACTCATGGCAGCCGAGGAGGAAAAGAAAAGAAAGATAGAGGCTTTCCGCAGCGGACCGCTGAAAGTCGGCGAGAAAGTGAAGATAAAGTCCAATGGTATGGTCGGCGAAGTGGCCATGGTTTCTGACAAGGCCGTGACCGTAATCGTCGGTAACATAAAGAGCAAAATGCCGCTGGACAAGGTGGAGAGAATCTCTTCAAATGAATATAAATCAGCAATTAAGGCTGAACCGAGACCTGTATCACAGACAGTTCAGGACAGCTCCCTGTCAGAGAGAAAACTTAACTTCAAGATGGAACTGGACGTGAGAGGACAGAGAGTGAACGAGGCGCTGGAGAACGTGATGCACTATATAGATGATGCGATTATGCTTAACGTATCATCAGTGAGAATAATACACGGCAAGGGAACAGGAGCCCTGCGGGACGAAATCCAGAGATTCCTAAAATCCACACCGGGAGTAGAATCGGCAAAAGACGAGAGCATACAATTGGGAGGTTCTGGAGTGACTGTCGTGACATTCGACAAATGACGACGCGAACCGGCATTGACAGAAACATTGACAAAAAAATTTAACAACATGAAAGGCAGAGGCGAGTTCGGGAGGCGGGGCGAGGATGAGGCCTGCATGTACCTTGTCAGTCAGGGACATACCATATTGGAGCGGAATTGGCGGTGCGGGCACCTGGAGATAGATGTGATCACCCTGGCGAGCGATGGAATACATTTTGTAGAAGTCAAGAGCCGGATGGTACCGGTCCAGGGCAGGCCCGAGGAGGCTGTCAATGCTGCCAAACAGAGGAAGATTGTGGCGGCGGCGAGGCGATATATGGCTGGTAAGGGGCAGAAGGTCTGCGCCGGCATGGAAATCTGGTTCGATGTGGCGGCGGTGACGTTCGGGGAAGGCAGGATGGAACTGGAGTATTTTCCCTCTGCATTCGTGCCGATTTATGTTTGACCACATATATAATAATATAGGATGAGACAGAACAATTATTGCGTAATAATGGCCGGCGGTCATCTGAACCGTTTCTGGCCTATTAGCAGAGAGGATATGCCGGGACATTTCCTGGATATAACCGGCAACGGGAAGTCTCTGGTAAGAATGGCTTATGACCGCTGCGTCGGAGTAGTTCCCACCGAGAATATAATCGTGATTACACTTGAGAAGTTCAAGGATATTATCCGCGAGCAGATTCCTGAGCTTCCGGAGGAGAATCTCCTTCTGGAGCCTTACGGGAGGCGGACCGGCCCTTGTGTCGCCTATTCGACCTATGCGCTCCTGAAGCGCAACCCTTCGGCTGTCGTCGCTGTCACCCCTGCCGATCTGTTCATTAGCGATGTCGACCAGTTCCGGGAGGCTCTTGCCAATGCTCTTGATTATGCGACTGAGCATCCTGTGCTCATGACGTTGGGTATCAAACCGGACAGACCTGATACTGATTATGGTTATATTCAGGCTGTTGGCGGAAAGGAGGCATGTATGAAGAACGAGCCTGTGAAGGTGAAGACTTTCACAGAGAAACCAAATCAGGAGATAGCTGACGTGTTTTTCAAGAGTGGTGAGTTTTTCTGGAATACGGGTATTTTCGTATGGCAGGCTGCTGTCATAAAGGATGAGATGGAGAAGTATATGCCTAATATCACATGTCTTTTCAACGGCTGGGAGGGTGCTCTCGGCACGCAGGCGGAGACGGTCTTCGTGGAGAGGGCTTATACTGACTGCGCGAAAATTTCCATCGATTATGCTGTGATGGAGAAGACGGACAGGGCTTGGCTGTATCCTGTGCATTTCGGATGGACAGATATCGACAGCTGGGACAACTTGTATTCTTGTGTGGGCAACAGGGCTTCGGACAGTAATATTTCGAATATGCAGCAGAAGATTCTTCAGAACTGCAGCAAGGATATCATTTTGACGTCTGACAAGAAGAAGCTTGTGGCGATACGCGGGATGGAGAATTTCATCGTCATCGACACGGATGATGTGTTGCTGATTTGCCCGCGGGATGACAAGCAATATAAGGAGCTGGTGAACAGCACCCGCATGCCGGGATACGATAAGTATAGATAATCTTTCGACGTAGAGAAGTAACCTGGTGGCCAGCGGAGTCGGTGCCCCATCGCTCAGGTGCTGCGCAATTCGCTCCCGGGACTCCGCTCCGACTGGCGTCGCAGCGGTTTGCCAGACATAGCGACTCGCCGACTTGGCAGCAGCTTCGCACGTTACCGGCGAATACAATAAATCAGGTGTTTCTCTGCTCCACAATGTGGAGACCTGAGAAACACCTGATTCTTTATTTTCAGTCGCCGAACGGCGTGCTATACACTATTTCGTGTAGGCGGTGCGGAGAACCGTAGTATTGGATTCCTTCTTGATGTTGGCATCTTCGATGACGGCGCCTTCACCTACGTAGACTTTCTCCAGATTCTTGGCTCCGGTAACGTCCAAATATTTAAGGGTCTTGGCAGAGCCGGTGACATTCAAATACTTGGCGTCGGTTCCCTGGAGCTCAACACGCTCGAGAGCAGGGAGATTCTTAAGCTCCTGTTGAGTGTTGATGGTCATGGATGAACCATAGTTGTTCGCTATAAAGGTCTTCAACTTCTTGAGAGACCAGGTTCTGAAGGCTGCGTTATAACCGTTGTCCTTAATCTTGTTGTTGCTGATATTCAGGTACTCAAGTTTATCTGACCAATGAACACCAAAGTTCTCAAGCTCATTATTCGAAGCATCGAGATATGTCAGATAGCTCTTATAGTCACACTGAATATTAGTAAGCTTATTGTTGGACACATCGATATACTGAATTTCGTCAGGAATACCATTTACGGAGGTAAGCTGGTTTCCTGAAGCTTTCAATGTTGTCATGCTTGTGGTAGAAAGATCCAGGGTAGCTACCTTATTGCCAGAAATATCGAGGGTAGACAGAGACGCGAAGTAATCCAGAGGGAACTCCTCGATTACATTCTTGGATGCGTTGATAGAGGTCAGGACGGTAAACCACTCGAGACCGTCAATAGCCTTGATGCCCTTGTTGCTGAAATCGACTTCAGTAACAGCCTTCGCCTCAGCCTGGCTGATCTTTCCGTCCTTATCTGTGTCAGCCACTCCGATGAGATATGACTTCAAAGCTGCGTCAGAAACTGCAGAAGCGATATCAGCAGGAACTTCACGAGGAACGAAAACCTCCTCTATAGCGTGACAGTTCATCGCATTTGCCTTACACTGCTGTCCCTCGAAATAGGTAATCTTGCTGATTGCAGAACAGTTAAAAAGAGTAAAGCTTCTAAGTTTCACATTCTCATGGACATCTATTTCCTTCAGGAAATCAGAATACTGGAAAGAAAGGCTCCTGAGCTTCTTGGATGTAGGTATAGCGAAACTTTCCCATGGATAATAATCCAAAGAGAGACTTGTAAGTTCCGGGAAATTAGTGAAATCAGGCTTTTGCTTAACATTTTTCAGACATGAAATCATCAATGAACTTACCTTCGTATTATTCTTGAATACTACAGACTCCAATGATTCTGACCCGATGAAAATATTATTAAGTTCAGGATTATTCGAGAAATCATATTTCTTAACCTTAGTTACCGCCAATGTAACTGCTTCCAGTTTAGGATTCTTCGAGAAATCGACAGTTTCCACACCGGAAGCATATCCGTAAATGGCCTTCAATGCAGGACATCCGGAAGTATTAAGGACATGAAGCGCAGTATCACTGGCCACATTGATCTTCTCAAGAGCAGGGAGATTCGCGAGATTAATACTCTGAAGCACTGGACTTGTCACCTGAATGGACTCCAACTTCTTGTTGCCAGAGAAATCGATCTCGGTAAATGTACACTTCGTTTTTGGTCCTTCTGTCACATAAACAGGGCTATTGAAATAGAACTCGGTGATTCCGGTGAACAGTTCGAGACCTGCGAATGAAGATACAGCACCGCTGGCGGCAAGTCCTTCGCGGCTGTCATCATATTCCGAATAGCGCACTTTTCCAGGCGCAGCGAGCTCTTCTGCAGAGAAGTCACCGTCATGGTCCTTATCGAATTCAGCGAGCATAAAAGCCTTGAAATTAGGGTCTACGAGGACATCTACCGCACGTGCAGGGGCCTGTGTAAGGACTAACTTATATGTATTCTGTGAATTGAACAGATGGAACTCGAATTCAGCAGATCTGGATTCCATTTTTGTGTTCGGAACAGCTGTGAACTCCACCGCTGCCTCAGGCGCACCCTCTTTAATATCAGGAGTTACCCAATCACTCTCACCGGTAAGTGTCCAGTTACGTGAACTGAGGACTTTCACTTTAAGTTTCTCGCCTCCGGAAACGAATGCAAGAACTTTCGGCTCGGTATCGATGTTCTGGTCGGCAGCCATCTGCTTTACAGTCACGATACGGTTAATTTCCGCATAGCTCATTATCACTTTCGCACTTCTCTCCTCACCGAAGTTCTGGTCGGCGGTAAATGTCACCGCCCCTTCTTCAGCTTTGAGATCATGCATCCATTCAGCCTCAGTCTCAGCTTTTACAGTTTCTCCTTCGATAGGATTTTCGAGTACGTAGGCGATCTTGCCTATTCCCGGTGTCGCAGGTACGGAAATTTCTGTTTCCGGCACATTGAAAACGGCGGGTTTGTCTTTTTCCTTGTCACAGGAAACTACCAACGTGGCTATCGCCACGAACAGGCATGCCAAACGATTGTTTTTCATAATTTATGGGGTTAAAAAGTGAGTTAAAAAAAGGGTGACCTTTTAGTCATAAAACTATCAGGTCACCCTTTAAAAATATGTATGTTTTAAGAACTATTTGTTAGCACGGACAAGTTCTACACCTGCATCATGTTTGAAGTTAGCATCTTCGATGACAGCTTTCGCTCCAACATAAACCTTTGAAAGACCCTTTGCTCCTGTAACATCAAGATTGGTAAGAGTACCAGGAAGAGGAGTAGTACCATCTTCATCCATATTGATATTGATATAAATCTTGTCAGTCTTAGAAGCAGAGAAATCAACGCCCTTCAATTCAACAGTCTTAAGCTGATTCTTACCTTCAAGAACATGAGCAAGGTCATAAGTAGCACCGAAATTATTTGCTTTGAAATTCTGCAAATAGTTACAGTATGTCAAGTAAAGACCATTATCATATTTGTAAAGATACTGAACATTATTGTTACTGATATCCAAATCAGCAAGTGAGTAAAGGCCGTAACATGTAATACTCTTAAGCTTATTGTCGGACAGATTAAGATAAGACAGGTAGTACTGAGATTTAAACTCTATACTTTCTGAGAGTTCATTATGAGACAAATCCACCTTGCAAAGATCATGGCCGTTAAACGTAAATGATTCAATCTTGTTATTCGAAGCATAAAGATTCTCACACTTGGTACCAGAGATATTCAAAGCTTTAATCTTATTGTTAGATACATCCAATGTGACCAACCTAGAGAATACTGAAGCATCGAAATCCACAATCTCATTGTTGGAAGCATTGATTTCCCTGAGACCAACAAACCATTCAAGACCAAGAATTGATGAAACTTTCTTGCCGGAAAAATTCAACTCAGTAATAGCGGCAGCTTCATCAGCAGTGATCTTGCCATCCTTATCTGCATCGGCTACACTAAGGAGATATGCTTTCAAATTAGAATCTGCAATTTCTTCAGCGATATCTGAAGGGACTTCTCTCTCAACTTCTTTTTTCTGCAACTTGGCAGAACCTATAATATACTCATTTGCAAATTTTTGTCCCTTGTAAATGATAAGTTCCTCGCAAGCGGTAAGATAAGTAAGAGTAAGGTCTATAAGACGAGTATTTTTATGAATATCCAAAGACTTCAATTTATCGCTATGAGAGATATTAATCTTAGCAAGTTTCTTGGCGTTGCCTAAATTCAAAGTTTCAGAAGGACAGTATGAGTATGAAAGCTCTGTCAAACCAGGAAGATTCTCGATACCTGAAACGCTCTCCAACTTAATACCACCGACAGTAAGAGCTGAGAGTTTATCGTTATTCTTGAAAATAGCGGTCTTAAGAGTTTTGATATCTGCATTAACATATGATACTTCGGGGTTGTGAGAGAAATCGATAGTCTCGAGTTTTGTACCATAAATGGTAGCAACTTCCAGCTTAGGAGCTTTAGAGAAATCCAATGCCTCCAATCCGGAGTTAAATGCTCTGAATTCCTTAAGTTTTGGACAAGAAGAAAGATCCAATGCACGGAGTGAAGTATCACCGTTGAAGCTCAACTCTACGATTTCTGAAAGGCCTTTAAGGTTAACAGTCTTCACCTTACAGTTAGATACCTGAACAGTTGTAAGGGCCTTATTGTTACTGAGGTCGATATCCTCTACAGTCGACTTAATGTTAGAGTATGGAGTAGTATATTTGAACTTGGTAATATTCGGGAAGAGTTCAACACCTGCAAATGTAGTTACAGAACCATCATTATCCTCGTCGTACTCGATAGCGCCAGAAGCAGCCATTTCATCAGCAGAGAAATCACCATCTTTATCCTTGTCGAATGCAGCAAGCATGAATGCCTTGAAGTTCGGGTCCTTTATAAGGGAAACCGGTTTCGCACCAACCTGTTTGATGGCAAGCTTATAGACGTTTGTAGAATTGAAAAGATGGAGTTCGAACTCAGCAGATCTCTCTTTAAGGCTCTCGTTCATAGCAGCTGTGAAAGTAATCTCAGCCTCTGGAGCACCTTCCTTGATATCTGGAGTTACCCAGTCACTCTCACCGGTAAGAGTCCAGTTTCTTGCACTGAGAACCTTCACCTTAAGAGCCTCACCTTCACCTACAAAAGAAAGTTCAGTAGGGTCTGTAGCGATATTCTGGTCAGCAGCCATCTGCTTAACTGTAACGATCTCTGTGAATGTAGAATAGGTCACAATTACTTTAGAGCTTCTCTCTTCTTCGAAGTTCTGGTCGAAAGAAAAAGTAATAGTACCGTCAGCAGCAGCAAAATCGTGCAGCCAAGTAGACTCAGATTCTGCTCTTACAATCTCACCATCGATAGGATTCTCGAGGGTGTACGCGATCTTGCCGGTAGCAGGAGTTGCAGGAACAGTAACTTCCTTATCCACTACAGCAAACTTAGTAGTTTTGTCTTCCTTCTTACAGGAGACAGTCACGAGTGTGGTCAAAGCCGCAAACAGACATGCAAGATGTTTGGTTCTCATGTTTTTTAAGGTTTAATTGTTAGATAAATTTCATAGTATTTCGTTTCAGGAAGACCGGAACCGAAAGGCTCCGGTCTAATGAAGCTCTTAGTGTAACTGGATTCTCTGAATATCCTTACCGTCAGCAGACATCACATAAACCTGCTGTACGGACTTGGTATCATCATTCCAGAACTTATAAGGCTTAGAAGCTACGATATCGAAGTCCTCTTTCTTGTCAGCCTCTGTAGGAACCGGACGGAAGTACTGGATATGCATCTTTCCGAAGTTACCGTCTGTATCCTCTGCGAAAGCATAGAAGAACATCGGTACATGCTTATAAGTCTTGCCTTCTATAGGATCTGTCCACTCGATTTCATTGTTGTTTCCTGCAGGACCATACCATGCGGTGAAATCAGGTGACCACATCTGCTCAGTATGCTTAACGCTGTTAGAGTAACCGTCGTTTATGGTAGACATCAATCTTACGATATAGTCCAAACCACCTTCTTTCGCATAAGTTGTATAACTTGGCCAGAATCCCATATACCAGTTTCCTTCACGAGCAGCCTCATTAGGAGTAGATTCCATAAGTATAATGCAACGATTCTCATCTTTATAATCCTTGAACATGGCAGGATCAAGTTTTGCAAGCTCGGCAGCATTGAATACTGTAAGTTTTGTAGTAATTTCAGCCTTACCTTTCTCGAACGGCATCTCAGGAACATCGAACTGCACCTCAGTAAATCTGGTTGTATTGGTACCATTGAATGCGCAGAGGAGAAGTGAATATTTCACACCTGACTTGTATGCGGTTGCCTTATACTCTTTTCTACCATATCTGACAGCATAGTTGATATTTTCACCCATCTCACCATAGTATTCTTCAATCTGGGTCATAATAGCAGCGTCCTCGAGCGTTCCGTCTGCCTTTCGAAGACCATTGTTATCAATTTCGCTTGTCTCGATGAAGAATGAAAGCCAACCTTCCTCATCATTGCTTGGAATGACCTCGCAAGTTACATAGTGCCAGTTAGGTTTACCCTTGTTAATGGTAAAAGTCATGTTAGATGGCTTAGGATCTGAAGTACGAGCCTCGATTTTAGCCACTTTAGTAGTTCTGGTTCCGTCTGCTGCCATACCGAATACGTAAATAACATAGTCGTGAGCTGCCTGGAATGTCCATCCAAGGTCTTTACGTCCCCATTTAGAAACCGGACCTGAGAAAAGATCGTTGTTGTTTTCCCAGTTGTAAGAAGTACCTTCCCACAGCTGGTTCTGCATGTTGATGACACGCTGCGCGAACTGATCATCGTTATATCCTTCAGTGTAAGACTTGAGAACCGGAGCGATATAATATCTTGTAGCTGGATTAGATGGAACCACCTTGATCTTAAGGTCCATTTCCTTAGTCTCGACCACATTGATAGTAAATGTACAATCATCCACAACAGACTCCTCCTTGGTAGTAAACGTTTCCACGTTCACAGGATCTGTAGTAGCTGAACCCTGAGCATCCATACCCCATGCTACGATGGTATATTTGGTGTTTGCCCAAACGTCAGCGAGATTCTCCTGGCTGTTTCCCGTATGAAGGAAAGAAGAAATAGGTTTTCCGGTCTGAGTTGCTGCTGACTTGATATTCTTGATCATGTTTGTCATCACGTTTCTCGGATCGTTATCTACCTTGTTGTAGTCAATTTCTGAAAGGTATGTCCAGTAATATGTATCAGTATTGTTTGAAGGCTTCACAACGATTTCTGCAGAATGCTCTTTCACATTGGAAACAGTGGCTGTAAATTTAAGGTCCACCTTTTCGATATCCTTAGTAGAGAATGCCTTGAGGACGATAGGAGTAGTTCTCTTTCCTTCGAGATCCATACCCATAACCACGAGATAGTACTCGGTGTTGTACATAAGTGTAGAATAAGGCATCTCGACTTCCTGACCATTTACCTGATAGAATGATCTGGCAGCTGCCAACAGACCCGGGACATCATATCCGTTCTCTTTAGCATAGCCCTGAAGCCAAGAATATTCATTCTGATACAAAGCATCGAGGAAGTTTACATCACCGTAGTTGCCAGTCTCGAGAGACAAGAAATCATCTACTGTAGACTTGCCGAGGATGATAAAATAGTAGTTTCCTTTATATGTACCCTTTGTAGAAATCTTGGCAGTACAGCCATAAGATGTTATCTTGTCTACAGACACATTAAAGTAATCAGACTCATAAGTTTTCTGACTGATAGTAGCCTCAGCGACTGCATTACCATCGATAAGGATAGTAATCTTGGCCATTCTGGCGTCACCGAAGTTAGCGTCGACATGGAATTTAATCTTTTCATTCTCCACAGCAGCTGTGAGCCAATCTTCTGAAGACTCGACTGCGAGAGTCTTGCCGTTAAGGTTCTCTCCTGTGTAGTTGAGTTCGAAATCCCCTGCAGATGCGTCGATGCTCATAGGGCTGACTGTCACCTTAGGATCCCCCTTCTGCTCGTTGCTTTGAGTACAAGCAAAAAGCATAATGAATGCGGACAATACGAAAAGTGTCCTGGTGAAGAAATTTTTCATTCTGATAATTTAATAAATGAGTTTAAGTTATTTCGAATAATTGTATGCGACAGATTCTCCGATTTTCGCAACACCTGCGTTGCAAACTGTGTAAGTTTCGCCAGTGCCCTTAGATGATACGGCTACCAAGTACTTGAGATTATCCTTAATCCAATCATCTTTAAGGTCAATGCTGAAGGTAACGTCACCTATTTCACCGGCAGCAATACGTGAAGGCTCAGTAGTTACACCAAAATAGTTGCTTCCGGTAGTGTTACCGAGGATAGCACGGACACAGTTGTCATGTGTATTGTAACTTTCATCCGGAATATCTCCGGCCTGCTTTCCATAGATACCGTCTTCGAGAATCCATACTGCCACGCGGAACTCCTGTGCGTCAGGGGTCGCAGCCTTAACATTTACTCTTACATAGAGCTTATTGCCGTCGACCTTAGAGTTCGCAGCCACACCTGCATCAGCGGCAGAACTTCCTTCATTGTCGATCAAACTCTGGATATTCAACTCAGAAGCGTCATCGGCAACCATGAGACTGCTCTTGTTCAAATTAGCGACCAAAGAAGGGTAATATTTCACACCCATAACTGTCTGAAGAGTAGAAACGAAGTATGCCGGATCGTCATTTCTATATGTATGAGCCATAGCAAGTACAGTCTTTTTGGAATAAGCTGACTTCGCAAGCACCTTCTTGAGCGGCTGCAACATGGTAGGGCAGTTCACACATCCGGTTCCCGTGAAATCCACAAGCATTATTTTCCTGTCGAAAGAAGTGCTGTTCGGTTTAGGGTCTACCGGAGCGGCCACCTCCACCTGAGGCTTATCCCCCTTATTAGGATCATCAGTATTACCGTTACCCTTATCACATGCACACAGCATGAACAGACTGGTCGCGAGGACCATCAGATGTTTTACGTTTCTCATGTTTATAGTTTAAGCATTCAACATTCGCAAATATAATGAAATTTGTGACAAATATTCCAAACACAAATAATTTTTTATTGCACTTTTTTCGCATAATTGGCTAACAAATTTTAACTTAGCTACCCCGAAAACTTACAATTCTGATTATTTAGCACCCGAAAGCCTCTCATACACACAACCTAACGCCCCTTTTACATAAAATTAAAAAATGTAACTAAAACGATAATCAAAAACGAAACAATCCGCATCTTGAAATCGAAAAAAATCGAATTTCCAGATGCGGATTGTAAAAATATGCAGTAAAACTACTCGCCCTTGCGGATATCGAGGCGAAGTTCATCGAGCTGTGACTGGTCGATAGCAGAAGGTGAATCGATCATCACATCGCGGCCCTGATTGTTCTTAGGGAATGCGATATAATCACGGATAGAATCGCTGCCGCCGAACAACGCACATACGCGGTCGAAGCCGAATGCCAATCCTCCATGAGGAGGTGCACCGAACTTGAAGGCATTGATAATGAAACCGAACTTATATGCAGCTTCTTCCTTGCTGATGCCGAGAACCTCGAACATACGCTCCTGGAGAGAAGCCTCGTGGATACGGATAGAACCTCCGCCAAGCTCCGTGCCATTCAACACGAAATCATAGGCATTGGCACAAACCTTCTCCAAATCCTCTTTCTTGTCGCTATAGAACAGGTCGAGGTGTTCAGGCTTTGGCGCGGTAAACGGATGGTGCATGGCATAGAAACGCTGGGTCTCATCATCCCACTCGAGCAGAGGGAAATCCACGATCCAGAGAGGTGCGAACACCTTAGGATCCCTGAGACCGAGACGGTTAGCCATCTCCATACGGAGCACGCCGAGCATGGTCTGAGCCTTTCTCTTCGCACCACAAAGGATGAGGACGAGGTCGCCGGCTTTTGCACCTGCTGCCTCAGCCATTTCCTTAACCTGCTCAGGAGAATAGAACTTGTCGATGGAAGACTTCGTCGTTCCGTCAGCATTGAACTTAATATAAACCAATCCCTTAGCTCCTACCTGCGGCCTCTTCACCCACTCGGTCAGTTCATCGAGCTGCTTGCGGGTATACTCGGCTGCGCCTTCCACTGCGATCGCTCCTATATAATCTACAGAATCGAAAACAGAGAAACCATGACCCTTGGCCAAATCAGTAATTTCATGGATGGTCATGCCGAAACGTACATCCGGTTTGTCAGAACCGTACTTGTCCATAGCATCGTACCAGCTCATGCGAGGAAGCGGATTCGGAATATCCACGTTAAGAATACTCTTGAAGAGCTTTCTCATCATCGCCTCGAAGGTATTGAGCACATCCTCCTGCTCCACGAAAGACATCTCGCAGTCGATCTGTGTAAACTCAGGCTGACGGTCAGCACGGAGGTCCTCGTCACGGAAGCAGCGTACAATCTGGAAATAGCGGTCGTAACCGGCCACCATAAGCAACTGCTTGAATGTCTGAGGAGACTGCGGCAACGCATAGAACTCGCCTGCATTCATTCTGGAAGGAACCACGAAGTCACGCGCGCCCTCCGGAGTAGACTTGATGAGATACGGAGTCTCTATCTCCATGAATCCCTTGTCATCCAAGAAATTACGGACCACATGCGCGATCTTGTGACGAATCATGAGCGCATTCTTGAGCGGATTTCTTCTGAGATCCAAGTATCTGTACTTCGCGCGGATATCATCACCGCCGTCGCTCTCGTCCTCGATAGTGAACGGAGGAGTAACTGACTTATTCAAGATATGGATGGCATCGAGCTTAATCTCGACCTCACCAGTGTCCATCTTAAGATTCTTGCTCTGGCGTTCGATAACCTCGCCTTCTGCCTGAATGACGAACTCACGACCGAGAGAATTGGCCACCTCGACCAACTCTGCAGGAGCATCAGCACTTACAACAAGCTGAGTAATACCATAGCGGTCGCGGAGATCGATGAAAGTCATTCCGCCCAGTTTTCTGGTTCTCTGCACCCAACCTGCAAGCACCACTTTTTTACCGGCGTCCCCAAGACGGAGCTCACCGCAAGTGTTTGTTCTGTAAAAAGTATTGAACATAATATGCTTAAGTTTTATATTTTCTTCACGAAACACGCAAATTTAGCAAATTATCACGTAACTTTACGAATCAAAATGTCTTTTTATGGAAGTACGCGCGAAGAAAGCCCTGGGTCAACATTTTCTGACCGACCAAAATATTGCGAAATCGATAGTAGCTGCCCTCCAACTGCCGGCTGCCGGCGGAAAGGCTGTCGCCAGTGAGGGTAAGGTCAATGCCGAAGTGGCATCAGTCCCTAGCGTCCAACTCACGACAGAGCAGCCCGCCAGGATGAAAGTTTTGGAGATAGGTCCTGGAATGGGTGTCCTTTCGCAATACCTTCTTCAGCGTCAGGACGTGGACCTCAGAATGATAGAAATCGATGACGAATCCGTGGAATACCTGGAAAGTCATTTCCCTCAGGCGCATGGACGTGTTATTTTCGGTGACTTCCTGAAGTTGGACATCGACGAACTTTTCCCTGAAGAGTTCCATGTAATAGGCAATTTCCCTTATAATATATCATCTCAGATATTTTTCCGTATCATCGACTACCGCAACCGTATTCCTCAGACAGTCTGCATGATACAGAAAGAAGTGGCAGAACGCATCGCAGAGAAGCCGGGTTCCAAGACCTACGGCATCCTCTCAGTACTTCTCCAGGCCTGGTACGACATCGAATATTTATTCACTGTAGGTTCAGGAGCATTCGCCCCGCCACCTAAAGTGCAGTCTGCCGTAATCAGACTTACAAGAAACAGACGCACATCTCTCGGTTGTGATGAAAACGCATTCAAAAACATAGTCAAGACTGCTTTCGGACAGAGGAGAAAGACCCTCAGGAATTCCCTGAAACCGATTATCGCCGCCAAGGCCACAAAAGAAGGCTGGGACACAGAGGCATTGACCTCATTCACATCAGCGCCTGTATTCGAGCTGCGGCCCGAAAGGCTGAGCGTCGAAGACTTTATCGGGCTCACGAACCTGCTTACTTAGCTTTTTTGGCGACAAACTTGGCATTTTCAGAGTATATTTCGTAAATTTGACAATTCCCTGAAGAAACTGGGGAAGAAACTTTTATTGACAAACAAATAGATAATGGATATTTCTAACGCACACAAAGCTCATCCATGGCACGGAATCGACCTCGGGGAAAACGTCCCTGAAGAGGTAAGGGCCTTCATCGAGATCGTACCTACTGACACCGTAAAATATGAAGTGGACAAGGCTTCCGGATATCTTTCTCTGGACAGGCCTCAGAAATTCTCTAACATAGTACCTTCCCTCTACGGCTTCCTGCCGAGAACATATTGCTCCGTTCACATGGCAGAGCTTACTAATCAGGCACTTGCAAGGTATGACATAGAAGGTGACGGTGACCCGCTCGATATTTGCGTCCTCACGGAAAAAGACGTGACCCATGGAGATATTATCGTCCGCGCCAGGCCTATCGGAGGTCTCAGGCTTCTGGACCACGACCAGGCTGACGACAAGATTATCGCCGTTCTGAAAAATGACGCCGTCTACGGCCACCTGACCGACATCGACGAGCTCCCGAAGGACATCATCCGCCGACTCATCCACTATTTCACCACCTACAAGGATATCCCAGGTGAGAATTCCCAGCGAATGAAATTCATCAGCATCTACGGCCAGGATGTCGCCAAGGATGTGATTTTAAGGTCAATGCAGGATTATCAGGAGCTGATTTCGGAGAAACATCTCGCCAAGCCTTCCAGCAACAAATAGGTGTAACGAGGTCGGTTAGCGTCAGATGAGATAAAGGATTCGGCGCGGTCACGTATTATGCTGTGAGCGACTCCGAGGAGATCTAAGAGCTCGGGGTTGGCGTCGGCGCGCCTCGGTGGCAAAACCACACAGGAAAATCCGGTAAAATCACGGGGACGGTTCACATGGAATTGACGTCTGCATGAGGGACGGCGATTCCCGATGTTTGATATTTATTTACCCACATTCCCTCACGCGCGATACACTTAACCTGCACGATAATCCAAAAGTTGCGGAATGATTTTGCTATCATGTTAAATCTTAATACATTTGTTATGCTAGTCGTATAGAACTTTGCAGGGCAGAAAGAGACCTTTTTTCGTTCGAGGAACAACGCATGACCCTATAAACTATACGACTTAGCATCTTATATAACAAACACGTATGAAAAAGATAGACAAAAACATTTGCATCACCGTACTGATATTCATATTGTTGGCGGCGGTTTATTTTCTACCGAAGCCGGTTCTTCGCTCGATATTGCCGGAACTTGTGGTGAAATACAGAATCATCGGCCCACTGCTGACATTGTCATTGGCAGGAATCTTTCTCGCTCCGCGGCATATAGTATTGGCCATGATTTTCTCGATGTGCGGGGATTACATGGGTGCGGGCCACAATTTCATCGGGCAGATGTCATTTTTCGCGGCTGCTCACGTGATGCTTATTACATTTTTCGTTAAGAGATTTCTTTCACTACCTGCTGATTTGCAGTCGTGCAGATGTCAGGAATCCGTACCGAACGGGACACAAACGAGACAGGGCGTACGCGCAAAGGCATTGACAATCACCGCAGTAGTGGCGATAGCAGCGGCGCTGATAACCTTCGCATTGACCAGCATCGTTCCGCACGCACCGGCCGGCATCACCCGTATCGGCTGCGCCATCTATGCGGTTCTGATTTGTTCGATGTTCGGTTTGTCAATGCTGCAACGACAGGGTTGGTTCGCGACAGGTGCGGCGCTGTTCGTGTTCTCGGATATGATTCTGTCCTGGAACAAGTTCGTCGAGCCGGTGGAGTACAACAACATCCTGATAATGGTCACCTACTACTCCGGTCAACTGATTCTGTGGCTCACTGCGGTTATTTGCGAGAAGAAGGAGCGGTAGACTGCTGGTTTTGCAAGGTAATTCAAGTTTCGCAAGTTGCGAAACCTAAGAAGGTGATTTCGGTTGACAACTTGTAAAACTTAAACTATATTTGCGGCACTAAAAAACGAACAAATGAAAGCAGCGATTTACGGCGCAGGTTCATTGGGAACCATATTGGGCGCATTCATAACTAAGAAAGGCGGGCAGATCGACCTGATAAATCATAATGAAAAACATGTCGCGGCACTGCGACGAAATGGAGCTGTCATCACGGGCACACTGCAATTCCACCAAACCGTCAACGCATTGACTGACAAGGAAATGACAGGCAAATACGATATCATTTTTCTGATGACCAAGCAGCAGGCGAACCGCGAAGTCGTAAGCTTTTTGAAAGAATATCTGGCAGAAGACGGCGTCATCGTCACTATGCAGAACGGCCTTCCGGAGCCGCAGATAGCAGAAATCGTGGGCGAGAAAAGAGTTCTCGGATGCACTGTCGCTTGGGGAGCCACGATGACAGAGCCGGGAGTATGCGAATTGACCAGTTCTCCGGACAGCCTTACATTTTCATTGGGCAGCATCTTCAAAGAACGGGGCAACCATTTCGATGAAGTGAAAGCATTGTTGGAGATGATGGGACCTGTGGAAGTGGACGAGAATTTCGTGGGTACACGCTGGAGTAAACTTCTTATAAACGCCTCATTTTCAGGAATGAGCGCAGTACTCGGATGCACTTTCGGTGAAGCAGCCAAGGATAAGGAATCGCGTAGAATCGTCCAGAAACTGATAAAGGAATGCATCGACGTATGCGCAGCGTCAGGTATCAGGATCGAACCGATACAAGGCAAGGATGTGGTAAAACTTCTCGATTACCACAATCCCATCAAAAAAGCGATATCATTCTTCATTATCCCGATAGCTATCCGAAAGCATGCAGGATTGAAAGCCAGTATGTTACAAGATATTGAGCGTGGCAAAAAGACAGAAGTGGACGCCATCAACGGCGCCGTTTGCGCTCAAGGCAGAAAGGTGAATGTGCCAACGCCGTGCAATGACAAGGTGGTGGAATTGATCCATCGCATCGAAAACGGTGAACTGAAACCTGGTACGAATCTCTTAGTACAATTTAGATAGAATCAGACGCTTACAGCGACACGAAATATTCGTAACGAATGCTACCTGGCCTGAAGCCCCAGAGGTGTCGGCACGGCCGCGCCGACCCCGCGTAACCGCAGAGACGCTTACCGACCTCGGTAATTACCCGAACAATGACGGCTCGAGTTCTTTGGGATGGAAACTCATGCGGTGATACGGAGTGTAGCCATATTTCTTGATGGCAGCTATGTGTTCCGGCGTAGGATAACCCATGTTGCGGTCCCAGCCATATTGCGGATACTCCAAGGCTATCTTTTTCATGTATTCGTCACGCCACGTCTTGGCCAGGACAGACGCTGCCGCTATGGATGCGTAAGTAGCATCTCCCTTTACCACCGTCTTGTAATCCTTAGACGTATAAGTATCGAAAGGCCGGAACTTGTTTCCGTCGATAAGCAGGAACTCCGGTTTCGGATTCAGGCGCAGAACCGCGCGCTGCATACCCGTGACAGACGCCCATAATATATTCAGTTCATCTATCTTCTCAGGACTTACTTCCTCCACCGCCCACGAAACCGCCTCTCTTTCAATAACTTCCCTCACCTCGTCACGATGCGCCGCCGTCATCTTTTTCGAGTCGTTCAGCAGCGGATGGTAAAAATCCGTAGGCAATATGACGGCTGCCGCGAAAACCGGACCGGCGAGTGGACCGCGCCCAGCCTCGTCGCAACCGGCCTCGATGAGACCGTCATTCAGAAAATTCAGTAAATGAGGAGTATTTATCTTTTTCATCAATGCTCTTACTTATAATATATTTGTAAATATAATCATAAATCGGCATCTTTCAAAGTAGGTTCTTTGACAAGTTTTTCGTGTCATTTGCAAATATGCAATCCGCATAAAAGTGGCTTTTGACCCCCATAAAATTTAAGAAACGTAAAAATGTAATATAAATTTTGGCAAAATCGCCGTTTTCGCTTGCAGGTGACTGACAAGAATACGAGATTTGCGGTGAACAGAATTAAAAACTGAAGAACATGGAAACTGTCCGCGCTTACGAAATCTTCGTGAAAATGATTACCGAAGATAACATCTACCTGATCCCGAATCTCACGTTCCGGAAACTCTGCGTTTCCCTCGACACTGACTTCAAGAGCCTCGATGACATGGTTTTCGCCGAACTCGGAATGACTGGAGAAGAAGTCCTCACATCCCTGCGAGAAGCCGCACCTGAGCGACTTTGCGAGAAATATATGTTAAAAGGTTTTATTTTATAAGCCCAAGATGTTGTTATTGCATTAATATTTTATTAGATTTGCAATGACACCTCGCGGATTGATTCCCGATAACCACGGGAATTATCCGCGAAAGCGTCAAATGCATGTATTTATAAACTAATAACGCAATAAGGTCATGAAATCCTATTCTACAAAGGATATCCGAAACGTGGTCTTGCTTGGCAGCACCAAGTCAGGCAAGACCACATTAGCGGAGGCGATGCTTTATGAAGGCAAAGTCATCGACAGGCGTGGTGCTGTCGAATCCAAGAACACCGTATCAGACAACACTGAAATCGAACAGATGAACCAGAGGTCTATATTCTCGACCCCTTTATATGCCGAGTTTATGGATACCAAGTTCAATATCATAGATACTCCGGGTTCAGACGATTTCATCGGCGGAGCTGTTTCAGCATTCAAGGTATGCGAAAACGGAATACTTGTGATTAATGCACAGCAAGGAGTCGAAGTAGGTACGGAAATATTTGCAAGATACGCAGAACAATATAAGGTTCCTATAATTATAGCAGTAAACCAACTCGACGGAGAAAAAGCTGATTGGGATAATGTTCAGGCCAGCATGAAGGAAGCCTTTGGGAACAAGCCTGTTATCATACAGTTCCCTGTTAACACAGGCTCGTCGTTCGATGGCTTCGTGGACGTTCTGAAGATGAAATATTATCACTTCAAGGACGATAACGGAACTCGCGAGGATTTAGAAATCCCTGCAGACCAGAAAGATGAGGCAGAGCTTCTCCGTCAGACGCTTATCGAAACTGCAGCAGAGTATGATGACACACTCATGGAGAAATTCTTCGCCGCAGGATCATTGACAGAAGACGAGATCAGAAAGGGTCTGGGCGTCGGCATCAGGGAAGGAAAGGTTCTTCCGGTGTTCTGCCTTTCAGCGAAGAAAGACATTGGCGTAAAGAGACTTATGGAGTTCACTATCAAGGCTTCAGCTTCTCCTGAGATTACAAAGACATTGACCACAGAAGGTGAGGAAGTCGCTTGCAAGCAGGAGGCTCCGACATCATTGTTCATATACAAGACAGACGTGGAGCCGCACCTCGGCGAGGTTTCTTACTTCAAGGTGATGAGCGGCGAGTTGGACGAGGGTATGGATTTGGAAGACGCGGAGACCGGCAACAGAGAGAGAATCTCTACTATTTATGCGGTGGCCGGAGCCAAGAAGGAGAAAGTGACCGACATGATGGCCGGAGATATCGGTTGTACCGTGAAGCTCCGCTCGGGTAAGACCAATGTTACTCTTTCTCAGCCTGGAACAGGTCTTTCATTCGAACACATAAAGTTCCCTGCTCCGAAATATAGAACAGCTATCAAGGCTAAAGTTCAGGCAGACGAAGCCAAACTCGGAGAAGCATTGAACAAAATCTCTTCACAGGACCCCACAGTCGTTGTAGAATACTCTAAGGAGCTGAAACAGACGATTTTAAGTGGTCAGGGAGAGCAGCATATAAACGTGGTCAAATGGCGTCTCGAGAATGAGTTCAAGGTTCAGATAGAGCTCTTCTCTCCGAAGATTCCATATCGTGAGACCATTACCAAGATTGCTACCGCCGAGTATCGTCACAAGAAACAGTCCGGTGGTGCAGGTCAGTTCGGAGAGGTTCATCTCCTTATATGCCCTATCGTGGAAGGTGTTCCGTTCACGAACAAATTCAAGATCGACGGAAAGGATTGCACGTTGAACGTGAAGAGCCAGGAGTCTTATAATCTTGACTGGGGCGGAAAGCTGGAGTTCTACAACTGCGTAGTCGGTGGTGCCATCGATGCACGTTTCATGCCTGCTATCCTTAAGGGTATCATGGACAAGATGACAGAGGGACCTCTTACCGGTTCTTATGCACGTGACATCAGGGTATTCGTGTACGACGGAAAGATGCATCCGGTAGACTCTAACGAAATTTCATTCGTTCTCGCGGCTCGTAACGCTTTCAAGGAGGCGTTCAGAAATGCAGGGCCGAAGATTATGGAGCCTATTTATACTCTGGAGGTCCTTACGCCAAGTGAGTACATGGGTGCATGTATGTCCGACCTGCAGAACAGGCGTGCGATTATCGAGGGAATGGGCAGCGAAAAGGGATTCGAGGTGATTAAGGCGCGTGTTCCTCTCGCAGAGCTCTACAGATATTCTACCTCACTTAGCTCACTGACATCAGGTAGCGCGACATTCTCTATGCAGTTCGCTGATTACCAGCCTGTACCGGGTGATGTCCAGACTAAGCTCTTGGCAGAATACGCCGCACAAGACACAGAAGAATAATAACTTAACCAATAATTTTCATGATTGCCCCGACCGGATTCTATATTTCGGCCGGGGCTTAATATATAGTAGCCGCAGGGGGATGTCCTCAGCAGGACCAGGCCCTCCCGCTGTCGCGGGCCCCTCCCTCTAGTGACGAGTGCGTCAAGTCCTGCTGAGGGCATCCCCCTGCGGACAGAAACATTGGACTATATACACTGCTCAGGCGGCTTAGACGCCAGCGGAAACTCAAACAGGCGGCAAGAATGTGTAATATCGTTGAAAAACATTATCTTTGTAAGATGTCAATATCGAACATAAACAAAAGCATCGACAAATATGAAAAAAGCACTTATCGCGATTTCGGCGTTCCTCATGCTTTCATTGGGAGCGCGCGCAGATGAAGGAATGTGGCTGTTGCCGCTCCTTCAGAAGATGAACAGTAAGGCTATGGCTAATATCGGCTGCCGTCTTACCCCTGAACAGATTTATGATATTAATCATAATTCATTGAAAGACGCTATCGTACAATTCGGCGGCGGATGTACAGGTGAGATGATTTCCGACAAGGGTCTCCTCGTGACGAACCACCACTGCGGATACGGAAGCATCCAGAAACTCAGCTCTCCGGAGCACAACTACCTGGAAGACGGATACTGGGCCATGAGCAACAAGGAAGAGCTCCCGGTGCCGGGCCTGACCGTCAGATTCCTCCAGCGCATGACCGACGTTACCGACGTCCTGAACAAGGCCAGAGCTGCCGCCCTGAAGGAATTTAAGGATAGTGCCAATGCCGATGAACTCGCTGAAAAAGCTTGGGCTGCAGCACGTAAGCAACTGATCGAAGTTACCGAAAAAGCTAACCCTAACTGCGAAGTCAGAGTTGTGAACTTCTATAATGACAACGTGAACTACCTCATTATCGACAAGGTATACCGCGACGTCCGTTTCGTAGGCGCACCTCCTGCATCTATGGGCAAGTTCGGTGGAGAGACTGACAACTGGATGTGGCCACGTCACACCTGCGACTTCTCCATGTTCCGCGTTTATGCAGACAAGAACAACGAACCGGCTGATTATTCAGAAGATAACGTTCCTATGACTCCTAAGCAGTCACTCAAGGTTTCACTCAAAGGCGTTAACGAAGGCGACTTCGCTATGGTGATGGGTTATCCTGGACGCACACAAAGATTCCAGACAGCATCCATGTTGGAACTTATGATCAAGAAACAGGATGTCAGCATCGCTGCCAGAACATTGAAACAGAACATAATGAAGGAAGGCATGGAAGCTGACCCTGCAGTCCGTCTCCAGTATGCGAACAAATATGCCGGCTCATCCAACGGTTGGAAAAAATGGATCGGCGAGAAAAAAGCTTTCGAGGACTTGAACATCATCGGCCGCGAGGAGCAGAAAGAGGCTGACTTCATGAAGTGGGTGAATGCCAACAAGAAACGTAAAGCAGCATACGGATCAGCATTGACAGAAATAAAGACAGTCATCGACAATTCGACAGCCGACGAAGTCGCGTACAGGCTCCTGATCGAGGCACCTTTCGGACTTGGAATCTGCAATCTCGTGGGAGATTTCACACAGGGTATGATGAAGACTTTGAGGGCCAATGATAAAGACACAGTGGCTGCTTTAGAGGCTGGAAAAGAGGCGACTTTGGAGGCGTATAAAGATTATTATGAGCCGCTTGAAAGAAAATTGGCCAGCGGAATGTTGAAGTTCTACAGGGAGAACGCAAGACCTGAGGATTATCTCGAAATCGAGGGTTACGACTTCGCCACTATGGATATCGACGCTTATGTCAATGATCTTTTCAACCATAGTTTCCTGGCATCTGAGCAGAGCATGAAGAATGCAGAGCTCAAGACACGTGCAGACTTCATAAATGACCCTGCCGTCACACTTTACAACGCTGTTATCACCGTTTTCCTCAAGCTTCGTTCATCCCTCCTCAAGTCAAATGCCGCTATCAATGCAGGCAGCAAGACTTTTGCAGCAGGACTTCTCGAATGGGAGAAAGGCCAGCCTTCTTATCCGGATGCCAACTCTACCATGCGTCTGACTTATGGTACAGTGAAGGGTTACTCACCTGCTGACGGTGTTGTATATAAATACTATACGACTCTCGCCGGCGTGATCGAGAAAGAGGATCCGGACAATTATGAGTTCCGTGTGCCTGCCAAGATCAAGTCACTTTATGAGGCTAAAGATTTCGGACAGTATGAACATAACGGAAATGTACCTACCTGTTTCTTGACCAATTGCGACATCACCGGAGGTAACTCAGGTAGCCCTGTTCTCGATGCAGAGGGCCGTCTCATCGGTCTTGCATTCGACGGAAACTGGGAGTCCATGTCAAGTGACGTCATGTTCGAGCCTGATCTTCAGAGATGTATATGCGTGGATATCCGTTATGTCCTCTTCATGGTAGACAAGTTCGGTGGCGCAGGCTATCTCTTGAATGAAATGAATATCGAAAAATAGTTTTACTTATACATGAAAGAGAACGAAATAATGAAAATGCTCTACGATGTGAAGCATCCTGCGAAGGGTGACAAGAACATCGTGGAGCTTGGACTTGTAGACAAAGTAGAAATAAACGAGGGGAAGGTAACATTGACCTTAGCCTTCTCTAAACATCGCGACCCGCTTACAGAGTATATCATCAGCAGCGCGAAAGCGGCGATTTTCCGTCATGCACCGGAGGTTAAAGACGTGGAAATCAAGACGATAATCCGCGAGGAGAGTGCTCCCAAGAAGCAGACCGGCCTGAATTTGACGCTGGATGAGGTGAACAATGTGCGTCATATCATCGGTGTAGCGTCGGGCAAGGGCGGCGTCGGCAAATCTACCGTGGCGGTAAACCTCGCAGTGGCGTTGGCACGTCTCGGATATAAGGTCGGACTGGCAGACGCGGACGTTTATGGTCCTTCAGTTCCTAAGATGACAGCTACGGAAGGCGCTCTGCCTGAGGCTGAACAGGAAGGCGACAAGGAAATCATCATGCCTATCGAAAAGTATGGCGTAAAATGGATGTCCATCGGTTATTTTGCAGAACCGGGACAGGCGCTTATCTGGAGAGGTCCTATGGCTTGCAACGCGTTGAAACAAATGATTTTGCAGGTGCGTTGGGGCGTTCTGGACTTCCTTCTTATCGATATGCCTCCAGGAACGGGCGATATCCATATTTCACTGGTCCAGGACATTCCTATGGAGGGTGCGGTCATCGTTACTACTCCTCAGGCAGTGGCATTGGCCGATGTCGAGAAAGGTGTGGACATGTTCCGCAACAAGAACATAAACCGTCGGATTTTCGGTATCGTGGAGAACATGTCATGGTTTACTCCTGCAGAACTTCCTGAAAACAAATACTTTATCTTCGGAAAGGACGGCGGAAAGAATATGGCTGAGAAATATGGAGTTCCATTTCTGGGTCAGATTCCTATCGTGCAGAGTATCCGTGAGAACGGTGACGCGGGAGAGCCTGCAGCATTGTCTTCAAGACCTGATGGTTTGGCATTCGTGGACTTGGCAGAGAAGCTTGTCAAGGCCGTAGAGATGCCATAGTTACGATTTTTTTACTAAATCGGTCAAAAAAATTTGTAGTTTCGCTGAGTTGCAGTAACTTTGGGCCTCGGAAGCGTGTCCGAGTGGCTTAAGGAGGCTGCCCCGAAAACAGTTGACCGCAAATAACGGTTCGCAGGTTCGAATCCTGCCACTTCCGCAAGCATTTTTAAGAAACACTTCTGGAGGATCCTCTCCTCCGGAGGCGTTTCTTTGTGTGAGAAGCAAACAGCATTATTTTTTAAAAACTAATTATGACACATTCAATTTGGAAAACTTCGCTGAAAGCCATCGTGACTTTGGCTCTCGGAGTTTCACTCATCGCCTGCTCTTCTGACGACTCTGGCAAAAAGGGATGGATTCCTGACGAAACTGAAAAACCAGAACCAGAACCCAACAAACCAGCTAAAAAGAGCCCGTACACAATTTCAGACATGATTTCTGCCGAAGTTGGAGCAAGATTCGAAAACGTAGACTGCCTGGAGGTTATCGCAACTAACACTCAGGGTATTCTCCTCGAAGAAAACGGATCTAGAATTTACGCATTCAAAGGTGGGGAGCATGATCTTGTACCTGGAGACTATGTTACCGTATCAGGAACTATTGCAGAGAGAAACGGTCTCAAGCAGCTCGACAAGGTAGACCTCATCATCGCAAAGACTTCTCACAATGACGCTTTCAAACAGCCTGATGCCACAACAGTTTCTGTAAAAGACATCGAGGCTTACATGAAAGCTCCAGAGGTTAAATATGCTACTTTCGAGGGTGTTATCATAGTAGCAGGAAACTATGTCAACGTCCAGATCGAAGGAACTTCTGTTATAGGAAGTCTCGATTATATGACAGATGATTTCAAAACAAAGTACAACAACCATAAAGTAACCATCACCGGATATCTCTTCGGTTCTTACAAGAACTTCATGTACTGTGTTCCTACAGAGGTTACAGACAATGGTAATTTCGAGGAGAAGGTTCCTGAAGGAGCTATCTTCTACAACTCATTCGACAAAGAGGTGGCTGTTCAGGACAAGGACAAGTACCAGACTTCTAAGGGATGGCCTTGGCTCGACCAGTTCGACGGATGGCAGAATCAGAAGGGTTCAGGCGTATCTAACGTAACTTATTCATACGCAGAGGCGTCTGTTCGTACCAACCAGTCTTCAAAGGGTGACCTCTCTTCATATGACGGTTCAGGCAACAACAACATTTTCTTCGGTGGTTCAACTGAGCAGGCTGCTTACTTCACTATCGAGAAGATCGATGTTCCTTCAGAGAATCTCACACTCTCATTCGGTGCCCAGAGATATGCCCAGGGTGCTGCCAATGACTTCCTCAAGTCTAACTTCCAGGTTACTATGTCAGCTGACGGTAAGGTTTGGTCTCCTGCTATCAAATACGATTTCGGTGGCGTAGAGGATAAGAAGGATGGTACATGGCGTCTTGCTACTGCTGACTTCACACTTCCTGCAGGCACTAAGACACTCTATATCAAGTTTACAGCTAAAGCTGCCAGTGTCAACAGACTTGACGACGTTCTTCTCGTTGCGGGCAAGGGTGGCCAGAAGGTTGAGTTCGGTAAAGAGGTCGTAATCCCTGTTTCCAAGATCGCTGATGTTGTCAAGAGTGAGATTGACAATATTTATAAAGCAGAGGGAGTAATCGTCGCTACCCATACTAAGGGATTCCTCGTAAAGGATGACTCAGGTATCATCTTGACATTCAAGAAGAAGCATGGCAGATCTGTAGGTGAGAAGGTTACCGTAGAGGGTCCTACTACTATTTACGGCGGATTCACTCAGTTCGATGAAACTTCTACTATTACAGTCAACGGCACTGAGACTGTTACTAATCCTACTCCTGAGGAGTTCAAGGCTGCTCAGTTCGAGGCTTATGTGAAGAGTCCTTCTATCAAGTATGTAACTTATACTGGTACTCTCAATGCTTGGAGGGATCAGATTTATCAGTGGCATACTGATCTCGATATCGAGGGAACCAGCATCAAGGCTAATGTTTCTTATGCTGACACTAATAAGTATCCTGAGTTGCATGACAGCAATAATGGTACTAAGTATGTGATCACTGGTTATGTTCTCGGTGTTACCGGAACTGATACCAAGGTTGTCAACACTATGATGACAAGTATCAAGAAGGCTGAGTAATTCGCTGAGCTTTATACATTTAAGCGGAGCAAACGCAACCACGTTTGCTCCGCTTTTTTGTGTCTAGTCGACTAAATTTCATTTCCGGGCATTAGTCCTTGGCGACTTGGCTGCCGGCTCAGCAATTTGCGTTAAGCAGCACGCGATGGTAAATGTCGTCGATTATGAGGCCGGAGAGGGTCATGCCGAAGATGGCGGTTATGTGGACGGTGGTGCCGTTTATCTGAGCTTTGGAGGTGCTCCAGTCGTGATTCAGGAGAGCCGGATCGCCGGGGCCGCCCTGCGCGATAATACCGGTCTTATCCTGACCGGAGCCCGAGCGAACGCCTTCAAAACGATCTTCAGCCGCGCCAGAACTGCCATCATGACCACAGTCCGCATGAAAACAAGCCTCGCCAGGACTATCCTGACTGCACTTCGCCTGAACATCTCCGAAAGCATCCTCCACCTTACCGACACTGTCCGCCCCACGGTTCTCCAGGACTTCGTCATCATATACACAGAGAAACTTGTGGGCCGGGAACGTTCCGGCACGCTTCATCTTCTTGCGGAGAGCAGCACCGAGAGGACAACCACGCACATCCCAGAACTCCGCCACCTGGACCTTAAGCGGATTCGTCTTCAGGGCAGCACCCAGCGAGCAGTAGAACTTAGCCCTGCTCGCTGTCGCCTTCAGAATCAGTAACGCCTTGTCTTTCAACGAGTCCACGGCATCCACTACATAGTCATAACTGTCCAGGTCGAAACGGTCGGCTGTATCTTCACAATAAATCGCCTGAATCGCCTCTATCTCAGCATTCGGATTAATCTCCAACAAATGATTCTTAAGAGCCTCCACCTTCACCTGCCCCACAGTCTTCGTCGTCGCCATCAGCTGACGATTCACATTCGTTATGCTGACACGGTCTGAATCCACTATCGTCAGGTGCTTCACACCACTCCTCACAAGTCCTTCCGCACACCAGCTGCCGACACCCCCGACACCGAAAAGAATCACCCTCACCTCGGACAGCGCCTGCATCACATCCGCTCCCAACAGAAGTTCAGTCCTGTTAAATATCGCTTTTTCTAACTTATTCATCTATAGATTATTACTTAGTAATTCTGGCCACCCAGCCACCGCCTGGAGCCATGTGAATCTTCACCTTGCGGTCGGCCGGAACAGAAATGACCTCATGACGGAAATCACGAGCCGCCCTATCAGCATTGACCCCATCACAAAAAACTTCCATCGTCCAATCGCCGGCACCGAGGAAACTCAAATCGAGCGTCAAATCGCGCGCGTCCCATCCCGTCATCGACCCGACATACCAAGCCTCGCCGCTTCGGCGGGCGAGTGTGATGTACTTTCCGATTTCGCCGTTCAGGTCAATGCTTTCGTCCCATACGACCGGACAGTCTGCTATGAATTTCGTGCACAAAGGCTCGCTCATATAGTTGGACGGCGAATCGCAAAGCATGTTCAGAGGAGACTCGAAGACCACATACTCCGCAAGCTGACGGCAACGTGTTCCCTGACTCATGGCCTCGCTGTTAACCGGACGATAATTCTTCTTGGTGGCATTGCGCATCGCACCCTGTGTATAATCCATAGGGCCTGCAGCCATTCTGATAAACGGAACAGTAACATCGTAAGTAACCTGATCTACAGACGCATCGCTCCACTTCATCTGCTCCAGACCATGGACACCCTCGAAGTTCACGACGTTCGGATAAGTCCTGTGAAGACCAGTCGGCTTATAAATGCCATGGAAGTCCAACATCAGTTTGTATTTGGCAGCAGTTTCTGCAGATCTTCTGAGGAAATCCACTACGATCTGGTCATCCCTGTCCATGAAATCCACCTTGAATCCCTTGATACCCATCTCTGAATAATGACGGCAGACATTTTCCATATCCTTGTCGAAAGCAAGGTATCCGGCCCAGAGAATCAGTCCTACACCACGTTCAGAAGCGTACTGGCATAGCATAGGGATATCGATTTCAGGAATCACCTGCAGAAGGTCAGCTTTTTTGTTCACTGCCCAGCCCTCATCCAGAATCACGTAAGCGATATTGTGGGCAGCAGCGAAATCTATATAATACTTGTAAGTGTCGTTATTAATGCCTGCACGGAAATCCACGCCATAGATATTCCAAGCGTTCCACCAGTCCCAAGCCACTTTTCCAGGACGTACCCAAGTAAAATCAGCATTAGGGTCCTGTGGTGTGGAAAGATTCCAGACAAGATCATTGACAGCAAGATGAGCATCATTATCAGTCACCATAATGACCCTCCACGGGAACTTTTCGGCACCGGAAGCCTTGGCGATAAATTTCTCGCGGCTGAGAATCTCATTCTGAAGGTTATTATGCCCTCCCTGCTTCATCTCTTTCGGGTATGGGGCGAAACGGGCTGAAAGTGTCGAAGCATCGCCCTCGTTGTAGAGGAACATGCCGGGATAATCCAGAAGATCCGCCTCTGTAAGAAGCACTTTCACGCCATTGTCAGCGTTCACCACGAGTGGTGCAAATGCAAGACGCGACTTGTTCCATTCAGAAAGGCGATGTTCCTTATATGTATTCTCAAAAGAGTTAAAATACTGAGTTTCAAGAGTCTTGGTATGCTGTTTCACATAAGGTATGAATGCGTCCCAATCCTTCGCAAACGCAAATTCCGCCTTCTCGGACATCACCGTAAAATCGCCCTTCAGCTTGCTCGCAAACCTGTAAGCCACACCATCATCATAAGCGCGAAAGGTCAATGAAAACTCTTTGAATTCGAGTGTCATTTCGTTATAATGGTCACGGACATCCGATTTTTTGTACACAGTGGCCTGCCAAACCTGATCACGGGAATCCCTGCGGACCTTACGCACCTTGTCATCCTGGCCGAAAACGATCCCGTCGGACAAAGTCATGGAAATCTGAGACGGAGCGATCAGCTGGAGAGCATCGCGCGACACCGTATATGAAATATCACTTCCGACAACTACAGTAGCGGAAAGATGTCCGTCAGGCGAAACCACCTGATATGCACCATCATTGGCAGCAACGTCTGCGCCAAAAATAAACGAGGCGACAAAAGCAGTTATAGCTGCAAAGAAAGTTTTATGTGTCATATTTGATAAATTATGTTTATTCTGATTTATAATCGGTTCTTATATCCCGAGCTCTTTCTTCATATTCCGCAGTAAATCGAACGCCTGCATAGGGGTCATATTATTCAAATCCGCGGACTTCAAAGTATCTCTCATTGAGGAAAGCGTCGGGTCATCCAGTTGGAACAGAGACAGTTGAATAGAACCATCCTGCTGAACCTCGCCCTCCTTCGTATTATAAGGCTTGCTAATCTTCTCCCGCAGGGCTCCTGAAGTTCCGCTTATCTGGACTCCCCCGCCATTTTCGAGTTGGGCCAATGTCTTTTCTGCAGAATCGAGCACTTCCTTAGGCATACCGGCCATCCGGGCCACATGGATTCCAAAGCTGTGTTCTGCTCCGCCCTCCTTCAATTTTCGCAGGAAAATGACTTCTTTCCCGACCTCTTTCACGGCCACATGGAAATTCTTCACGCCCTTGTATGTATCTTTCAAATCATTAAGTTCATGATAATGAGTTGCGAACAATGTCTTCGCACCCTTCCCGTAATTATGGATATATTCCACGATGGCACGCGCGATGGACATACCGTCATACGTAGATGTTCCACGTCCAATTTCATCGAGAAGCACCAGCGAACGCTCAGAAAGATTATGCAGAATCATGGAAGTTTCCAGCATCTCCACCATAAACGTCGACTCTCCGCGCGAAATATTGTCCGAAGCACCGACACGGGTGAACAGTTTGTCGAAATATCCGAATTTCGCAGATTCCGCCGGAACGAACGAACCGATCTGCGCCATAAGCACTATAAGCGCGGTCTGTCTGAGCAATGCCGACTTTCCGGACATGTTCGGACCCGTCAAAATGATAATCTGCTGATCCTTGTTATCCAGATGAATGTCGTTCGGCACATATTCTTCCCCGGGTTTCATCAATGTCTCTATGACAGGGTGACGTCCGGCCTTTATATCCAAAGCCAAACCCTTCCCTACTTCAGGACGGCAGTAATGACGTTCCACAGCGAGTTCGGCAAACCCTGCCAGCACATCCAACTTCGCAATGGCCGCAGAATTCACTTGAATAGTTCTAATACAAGCTTGCACCTTAGTAATCAACGCATTATAGATAGATGATTCCAAAGCGTATATCTTATCTTCCGCGGAAAGAATCTGTTCCTCGTAATCTTTAAGTTCCTGAGTAATATACCTCTCTGCGCTCACAAGCGTCTGCTTACGTATCCACTCCGGCGGCACCTTGTCCTTAAATGTGTTGCGCACCTCCATATAGTAACCGAACACATTGTTGTAACTGATTTTCAATGAGGTGATTCCGGTGCGTTCGATTTCGCGTTGCTGCATCTTCAGCAAGTAATCCTTACCCCCGCGGGAAATTTCGCGCAGGCGGTCCAGTTCCGCATCCACACCTTGGGCGATGACATCGCCTTTGCCTACGGCTGCCGCTGCGTCTGGGGTCAATGTCTTCGTGATGTCATCAAGCAACGCGGAGCATCCATCGATCGACGACACGAGCTTTTTCAACGGCTCACAGACAGACGTTTCACCGGCATTGACCTGACCCGAACAGAGGCTGCGGATCGGTTCGAACTGGGAGAGTCCTCTTCCGAGCTGCAACATTTCGCGCGGCATGATTTTACCGGTCGCGGCGCGGGACATTATGCGGTCGAGGTCTCCGATGTTGCTGACATGGGCCTGGACTTGGCTTAGAAGTTCCTGATTTTCAGTGAAATACCCGACAATATCGAAACGGTTCTGGAGTTCTTTCAGGTCCAGCGACGGCATCGCAAGCCAGCTTCGGAGGAGGCGTGCGCCCATCGGAGAGCAACATTTGTCGATTACACTTACGAGTGACACACCCTCGCCCCCTGAAGATGCATTGAAAATTTCGAGGTTCCTGATGGTGAAACGGTCCATCCAGACGAATTTGTCCTCGTCGATTCTGGAGATGGAACAGATGTTGGAAAGTCCTGTGTGCTGTGTCTGTTCGAGGTAGACTATCAACGCTCCGGCCGAGCAGATTCCCAAAGGATAAGGGTCTATGGCATAGCCTTTCAGCGATTCTACACGGAACTGTTTTTTCAGTTTTTCCACTGCAGAATCATAAACGAATGCCCATTCTTCCAATGTGGAGATGTAGAGTTTGTCGCCGAACAGTTCCTGCACCTGCTTCTGGAGACCTCTCTGGACCACGACTTCTTTAGGATTCAGCGAGGCGATGAGGGTGCCGATGTATTCAGGCGTTCCCTGGGTTATCTGGAAGGTGCCCGTGGAGACGTCCAGGAAGGCGGCGCCGCACATATTTTTGGAAAATGTCAGTCCCGCGAGAAAGTTGTGCTCTTTCTGGTCGAGCATGTTTTCGCCGAAAGCGATGCCCGGCGTAACCATTTCAGTCACACCGCGCTTCACCAGTGTCCTGGTAAGTTTCGGGTCCTCCAACTGATCGCAGACTGCGACCTTGTATCCGGCTCTGATAAGCCTCGTAAGGTATTGTTCTATAGCATGATGCGGAAAGCCGGCCATAGGCACGGCTTCTTTGTCGCCGTTCGATCTCTTGGTCTGTACAAGTCCGAGGACTTTGCTCACTAAGACGGCATCATCTGAGTAGGTTTCATAGAAGTCTCCTACCCTATACAGCAGCACTGCTTCCGGATGCTGTGCCTTTACTGAAAAATATTGTTTGAGCAGAGGGGTGTCCTCAGTCTGTTTCTTCGCCATATCTCCATTGCTTTTCAAAATATACAAACTCAAAACTTGCTAAGCGCAAGCGCTTATTTGAGGGTTATCACTCGTTCGAAGGCTTTAAACCCCACGCACTTTTTGCGTGCGCGTTACCCTCACCCTAAATCCCTCCCCTCGGGAAAGGGACTTGCTTTCGCCCTCTCGGACTCCATAAGCGGTGTTTCGCAAGTGCGAAACTTAACAAACAAATTTACAGATTTTCGCCCCATAATTCAACAGCAGCAAACAAAAAGTCGTAACTTTATGGCCGTTATGAAAAAGGTTCTGATCATTACATACTATTGGCCCCCGACCGGCGGTTCCGGTGTCCAGAGATGGGTCAAGTTCAGCAAGTATCTGCCGCAGTTCGGGTGGCAGCCGATTATCTACACCCCCGAGAACCCGGAGATGACCAGCGTCGACAAGACATTGGAAGAGGATATACCGAAAGAGGCTGTCGTCATAAAGAGGCATATAACAGAGTTTTACACTCTCTATCATAAACTTACAGGAAAGAAGGATGCCACCAAAGAAGAGGTGAATCCTATTAATAATCAGAAAAAGACTTTCAAGCAGAAGCTGATGCTTTTCCTGAGAGGTAACTTGTTCATTCCTGATCCGCGCGTGACGTGGGTGAATCCGTCAGTACGTTTCCTGAAGAAATACTTGAAGGAGAACCATGTGGACGCGATAGTGAGCACAGGCCCGCCACAATCAATGCATCTGATAGCCAGACGTTTGTCCAAGGCGACAGGCATTCCGTGGGTAGCCGATTTCAGGGATCCGTGGACTAAGATGTTCTATTTCAAGCATTTATGTCTATGCGGATGGGCTGAACGCAGGCATCACAAACTGGAGAAGCAGGTCTTGGATGACGCTTCCGTAGTGGTGGCCGTATCCCCTCTCGTCCAGGAGGAGTTCCAGGCCATGACCGGCACGCCTGTAGAGCTGATTACCAACGGGTTCGACGATGACGATTTCAGCCAGGTAGTAGAGCCTGACGGTTATTTCAATGTCACCCATACAGGGCTTTTCGCATCTGACGGCAATCCGGAAATAATCTGGCAGGCGCTCGCGGAAAAATGCAGGCAGGATGCCGAGTTCGACAAGATGCTACGTATAAGACTGGTGGGCAAGACCGACAACGAAATCATAGCATCGATTCTGGCAGCAGGTCTCGGTAGTCACCTTGTAAACCTTGGATATCAGAATCATAACGTAGCCGTAAGGGAACAGAAGAACGCATCGCTGCTGATTCTTCCTCTGCGCAAAGAACCCGAATACAGGGCTACTCTGCCTGGAAAACTCTTCGAATATCTGGCATCCATGAATCCGATTTTAGGAATAGGTCAGACGGACGGAGCGATGGCGCGCATAGTGAACCAGACCAAGACAGGGGTAGTTTTCGGATGGGAAGATAAGTCTTCCGTATCTGCCTACATCGACTTGTGCTGGCGTAATTTCAAGGATGCCGACGATTACGAAGACATCCAGGTGGAGCACTCCGGAGAGACAGATCTCAGTGAAATTCTTGAGCGCAACGACAAGGCCGAAACTATCCGCCAATTCTCCCGTAAAGCATTGACAGCCAGAATGGCAGATTTACTGAACAGTCTAACAAAGTAAGCGTTCATAACTTTCTTGACGCTCACCAAATTAACTCAAGAAAAGCCGGCGATTGACCGGCTTTTCTTATTTTTCACGACATCCATAAAGAACCCCGCCTGCAGAGGCGAGAATCAGCAGAATCAGCAGAATGGAAGAGGCTCTGGAGATATTCGAACTGATCCTATATGACGCAGGCTCGAAACGCATCACAATATCGTGCTCGCCTGCAGGAAGAACCGCGCCGCGCAGAGTCCAGTTCGCACGGAAGAGTTTCAGAGTCTCCGCAGGATTATCGGCCAGGGTCAATGTCCATCCGTCAGGATAGTATATCTCACTGAATATCACCGCCCTATCTGACGCAGCCTTATAATGGTAGCGCAACTCGTTCGGCGCATATGAAGTCATATAGACCGTGTCCGACCAGGATGCCACCTTCGCTTCCGCACCCTTGGCTTCGCACGCTGAAATCGCCTCTGCAGCCCATTTGAAATCCGGACCGATGACTGCAGTTGTATGAAGGTCAATGCTGGAGAGCTTCGATATTTCATCATTGGCAGAACCTGCCTGGGCAGCAGAATCGACGAACCACGCAGTGCCCATGGCATTAGGGTTCACGACTGGGGCTACTTTGTCATCCAGAATCACATACTTGTCATTCAGCATTGACAAAACCGGAACCTTCGGGAAGGAATCTGCGAGACCCTCCAACGAACCGGCAGCATTGACAGCAGCAATCACGGAATTAATCTCAGCGGTAAGATGGCGGTCGATCAGGTCCTGGTAGCGCTGCATCTTGACTGGGCTGTAGCCGCCGATATTCTTGTGCCAATAACTCGGGTGCGAATCGTTGAACACATTGACAGTCAAGTCGAGAACTCTATAGCTCTTCGCAGGGTCAGCCAAAATGGCCTCATCCACAGGACGTTTATCGAACTGGCTCTGGAAGTTTTTAGGCGTAACGAAGTGACTGTTATTAAGATAGCGTTTGCCGACCGCGAACATGTTCAGAAGCACCAATGCGGAGATGGCCGCGGCTGCGACATATCTCCTCTTACCGACGTAGGCATCATCGCCGGGAATGTCTTTAGGTTTGCTGTACGCCCACATAATCAGGACATAGGCAGCCACTATAAGGAAGAATGACATAAGTGCGTCATTTTCAAGAAGTTTCGCTCTATCAGTCTGAAGTGCAGCCACGAGTTCCGGGTGCATCTGCGTATCCGCAGCGCCTGAGAAATCACCGGCAATACCGGGGAAAATAGAGCAAAGTAAGCAGAAGCCGCCAGTAATTGTCAATGCTATTATGCCAGGTTTTCTGAATTGTTCAGCGGTAAATCCGCCTTTCAGGATCTTGTCCAGGACGAAGAAACCGAGCATCGGCAGGGTCACTTGGAGTATTATCAATGCCATGGAAACTGTCCTGAATTTGCTGTAGAATGGCATGTAGTAGTACCAGAATTTCGTGAACGGCATGAAATGATTTCCGACACCGAGAAGTACGGCTATTACAGTAGCTGCAAGTATCCACCATTTGTCACACCCCTTACACATAAATAGTCCGAGAATGAACAGGAAGATGGTTATGGCGCCCATATACATAGGTCCCGCGGTAAACGGCTGAGGGCCCCAGTAAAGAGGCAGGGTCTTGGCCACTTCGCGAAGGTTCGGCTGTCCGTACTGCTTTAGAAGTTTAATAGTCTCTGATTTAGAGTAGTTTACAGCTCCGGATGACGCACCTCCGTTGAAGTCAGGAATCATCATGTTCGGCAGTTCTTGCCAGCCGTAAGACCAGGCTGTGGCGTATTCGAGGTCCAGACCTTTCGTCTTTCCGGAATTTTCGCTGCTCTCGACCGCAAGTTCCGAACCGCCGCGCATGGTGTGTTTCGAGTAGTTGTAGGTCGGAATGAGTTTGTTCGCGTTCGCGCCAATGCCGATGATACCTATAGTCAGGAGCAATGCTGAAGCGGCGAAGAATTTGGCGATTCCGTGTCTACGTTCCTTGTCGGCGACGAGCCATATAAAGAGACCTATGGCATAGCAGAATATAATGATAGCCAGATAGTAAGATATCTGTATATGGTTTGCTTTTATTTGGAAATTGAGCGCCATGCCGAACAGGGATGCCCCGAGAACGGTCTGGGGAAGCCATGACTTCCAGGACGTGGATTTCGGGGATTCATCGGCATTGACCCTAAACATGCTGAGGGCGGTCCGGTAGGTGAAAATCACGGCGGCGAGGACCCACGGGAGCCAGGCGATGGCCATCATTTTGGTGTTGTGGCCGACCTGGATGATTTGCATGTTGTAGGAACAGAAGGCGACGGCGACAGCTCCGCCGATGGCGACGATGGGGCTGATTCCGAGGCTGAGCATCAGGAGAAACGCACCTAACAACGTGATAAACAGGTAGGTAGCAGGTCGTTTTCCTGTAAGGAATGCGTTGTATATGGATTGGGTCCAGTCGCCTTCGGGGTTTCCGGTGAGCATGGTCGTAGGCATTCCGCCGAACATGGAGTCTGTCCAGGCGGTCCTGTCGTCAGGGTGCTCATCGTTCCACTGGTTGGCCTCATGTGCCATACCCACATATCCCGATATATCGCTCTGGTTCACTATTTTACCATCCAGCACTTGCGGAACGAATCCGTAAGAAAGTCCCAGGAAAAGGACTATTATGCCCAAAAACATAAGGGCTTTTTTCCATATTTTCTGCATCGTCGACGCTTTTTGTTTTCGGGTACAAAGTTAGTGCTTTTTGGAGGAAAGCAATAGCTTTTAGAAGGTGCTGCGTCTTGTCATCCGGAAATCGCATTTGAATTTCCTCAAAGTGCCGTCAAGAATCATCTCTGCGGCGACACGTCCCATCTGGCAGAAATCGGAAGATATGGTAGTCAGGCCGTCCAGAATTATTTCGTTGATTGGGGATTCGTTATATGAAATTATGCTGAAGTCCCTGCCAGGTTTCAAGTCGAGCGACTTGGCTGCTCTGACAAGGTTAATCAGTTCCATATCCAGCTGTCCGTTTATTATCAAGTACACTTCTCCGGGATGAACTATTCCAGGAGTCACCTGATTATACAAGGTACATTCGATTTTGTTTTCATCGCAGAAACGCTCCACTGCTTTGACCACATATTTGTGATAAAGTGATGAGGTTTCGATAATTACGTTCAGTTTCGATATTTGACTGAATTTATCCATACCCATGGACAATCCGGTATAAGCGTCGTTCATATAGTCTTGATAAACAGCACCATAATTACCGGTGTGTTTATCGAGATCGTGGTCCAGAAGAATAAGTTTGCGATTCGGGATACGGCGCAGAGCCTTAAGGACACGCTTCTGAATCTGGGTATCCAACGGGAAATGCGGAGTAATCACATAGTAGTCGAAATTACCCAAATTCTCATCTATATAGTATTCCAAGAGGTTTATCTGCTGATTATGAAGATAAATGGTAATGTCAGCCTTTCCGTCGATCGTAGAGGCGAAAGAGTTGAAAAGCACCTGCTTGGTATTGCTCAGTTTGTCGAAAAGCATCAAAATGCGCAATCTGCGGTTTTCTGACTGTTCTGCAATATAATAGCCCTTGCCTTGGGTGGAAGATATTATACCTTTATCCCTCAGAAGAAAATATGCTTTCTTTACTGTTTCCTTGGACACTTCCAGGTCAGCGGCAAGTTCATTCATCGAAGGTAGGATGTCGCCAGTATTGCAGACACCGGTCTTTATGGCATTTTCTACTTCGTCCATAATCTGCTTATACACAGGGACGTGAGAATTATTGTCGAGATGCAGTTTTATAGGCATAACATATAAATTTAAGTGTGATGCGATGTTGTATTAAAAGCCATAACACACCATAGCACAGTTTAGACGCAAAAATACCGAGTTTTAAAAAATATAACAAATTAATTGCCGAATAAGTTGTTTCGAAAAAGGAAATAACGTATATTTGCACCACACCACACCACAATCAACTTAAACAAGAGCTGAGATTATGAATTATACATTTACAAAAAAACGCTCATATAAATGGGAGGTACTGCTCCTCCTGTGGATGGCATTTCTTCTGAACCAAGGAGACCGGCAGGTTTTCAACACCGTTCTCCCTGCCATCAGAGATGCATTGAACCTGACAGATACTTCGGTGGGACTTATCGCGACCATTTTCAACCTGTTTTATGCCTTGATGGTGCCGGTGGGCGGCTGGGCAGGCGACAGGTTCAGCCGCAAGTGGGTGACGACGATAAGCATCCTTTTCTGGAGTATAGCTACAGCATTTACCGGACTGGCTACCAGCTTTTTATGGCTTGTCGTGCTGCGCTCGGTGGCAACTGGTGGAGGCGAGGCATTCTTCGGTCCTGCCAACTATTCTCTCTTAGGACAATATCATACTGACACGAGGGCCAGGGCCATGTCGATCCATCAGACTGCATATTATGTAGGTGTCATTCTGGCCGGTTGGCTGGCAGGCGCCATCGCAGATGCTCTCGGATGGAAATATTCGTTCATTATCTTCGGAGTTGCCGGAATAGTTTGGGGTATCATTATGATATTCAGACTACATGATAAAGAGGACGACACTCCTAAACCAGTAAAGAGTGACAAGCCAGGTTTCTTCGAAGGTTTCAAGGTGGTGTTTACCACTCCGACGGCGCTTATTCTTACCATCGGTTTCAGTTGCGAGATTTTCGTCATCACCGGTTATATGACTTGGGTGCCGGCCTATCTTCAGGAAGAATTCGGGCAAAATCAGGCGATGGCAGGATTTAACTCCATGGTCTACACTTACGTGGCAGCATTTATAGGCGTGCTTATATCAGGCTCACTATCAGACAAATGGGCAACTAAAAGTCACGCATCAAGGATGATTCTCCAAGCTATCGGACTTATAGGCGGAGCTATGTTCCTATTCTTCATGGGAGTCAAGACTTCCGTCTGGTTAGTCTATCTGATGTTCGTAGGATGGGGCTTTTTCAGAGCATTCTTCGATGCCAATATTTACTCTGTCCTGTACGATGTCACCCCTGAAAGACTGCACGCATCATGCTCCAGTGCGATGATCATGACGGGATTTGCTGTCGGAGCGTTCGCTCCGGTAGTTTTGGGAGCATTGAAACAGAACATGGGAAGTCTGTCTTCCACCTTCCCGATTTTAGGAATAATCTGGCTGATCAGCGGTATCTTGATGTACATTTCCGCAAGGCTGCATTATAACAAGGATTATCAAAAACACTGTAAGGATGAATAAAGAACAGAAATCACGCAAACCTAAAGCGGGACTGCTTCTGATTGCGTGTCCGCGGTTCAAGAACCTCAGCGGCCCAAAACGCGGAACTTACAATGACCGCAAGCTCAAGGCCGTAGAAGATATTAAGGCATCCATGGATTTTCTGGATCTCACATATCCGGGAATAGTCTATGAGCGTGAAGATGCGGAAAAGGCCATGAAGATGTTTTATGATAATGATGTAGATTTCATCGTTTCCGAATTTCTTTCATGGAGTGAGGATTTCGCATGGATACGTTTCCTTCGTGACATGCCTGATATTCCTATGATATTCACCAATGTAGCTAAGGATAAGATGAGTTTCGAGACGACTCTCGATGAGGATGATTTCATAGATTATCTCTGTGCAGGCACCCTCGTGGGTTCGCTTGAAGGCTCAGGAAGCATCAGTCGTATCCCACGTGCCAATGTAAAAGTGGTTATGGGTACCCGCTCCGAAGTCACTGAGAAAATCCGCACATTCTCCAGAGCGGCTCTTACCAGGTCCGTTTTGCGCCACTCCACCGTGGGCCTCATGGCGAATATGAACGAAGCCATGTGGAGCACCTATATCGACAACTATGACTTGTTCACCAAGATAGGTCCAGAAATCCGCTATCTGCCTTACAGTGATTATGGCGAATATATCGGAAACCTTACAGATGAGGAAGTTACAGAATACGCCGAACAGCTCAAATCGAAATACAAAATGATGGAAGATGTCGAATACGACAAGTTCATCGGGTGCGTGAAAGCATCATTGGCCATAAAAAACATGGCGCGGGAAAACGATATCGACTGCTTCATCTATAATGACATCGACCGCGCCACCTTCAAAATCGCCGGCTGTCGCGCAGGTTTCTATCCTGTCTGGTTCAATGATAATGTGAGTGTCCTGGTCCCAGAGGCTGACATCGGTGCAGGTCTCATCACCTATATACTCAAGCTGATTACAGGGAAGAATGTGAATTTCATAGAGCCATTCCATATCGAGAATGACTTCGGCACTTTCGCTGGAGGTCATGCCGGACCGAATGACCATAATGACCCGAAATGGCAGGACAACGTATTGATCGCCAGAGACGTACGCTTCGCTAAAACCAGCTGGAAATACGCCGGGGCTCCGTTTGCATGGTATCGCATCAGTCCAGGTATGAAGACCATGGCCGGGTTATATGAAGAAAACGGAAAGTATAAACTTATCTGCACACAGATAGAGTCTCTCCCAGGAAAACATCTTCTCGCGACATATTCCCATAGTATCTTCAGACCAGCAGTCCCTGTCAAGGAATTGTTCGAACAGATACTGAAAATCGGTGCTACCCAACACTATGCAATCGTGGACGGAGATTGGACTGCAGAGTTGCAGGACCTCGCGGAAATGATGGGATTCGAGTTTCATAATTTAAAATAAGGAATACAATGAGTTTTATGTACAACCCGTTCCCGTACGATGACCCAAGACCGGTGAATCGTCCGGAACTTAGCAAAAAGACCAAAGAATCTATCACAGTCGGAACAGCAGCTGCAGCCAAAAAACTCGCTGCAGAACTCGCCGAAAAAGCGGCCTCCGGAAACGTAGCCATAGGTTTGGACGGATATACCACAGCTCAGTGGCAGCTGTTTCTGAATTTACTATACCGCGAATTGGAAACCCTCGGCGTGAAGCTTGAAACCATCGACGGCAACTCTGCCACATTCATCAGCGACGAAAAAATCGATGAGATGATAGACTCTCTGCTCGAATGGGACACCAAAAAAGACCCGACCCTGCTGTTCGGCCGCATATATAAGGGCGGCTACCAGGGAATGCTCGATGCCGAAAAAGTCAATGCCTTTAAGGGTAAGGTCAATGCCGGCAAGTCAGGGAAAGGCAAGGTAATCGCCGTATTCGGTTACGGAACATTGATTCCTGAACTCAGAGACTTGTATGACTTGAAGATTTTCTTCGATGTCACTCCTAAAACCAGCATTTTGCGTATCCGTGGAGGAGAGTATTCAAATATCGGAAAGAAGAGACCTGATATTCCGGCGCGCGTTATCCGCCGTTGCTATTACTGCGACTTCGAGATGTCTGTGAACAACAGGAAGGAGCTTCTTCAGTCCGACGTCATCGACTATATGGTTCTTTCCGACGACACTCATAACATAAAGATGATTCCGCGCGAAGCATTCAACGAAGTTTGCTCTCAGCTCGTAAAATATCCTTTCAGGACAAAGCCTGTATATCTCGAAGGTGTTTGGGGCGGAACGTTCATGAAGAAACTTCGTAAGCTTCCATCTGAGATGCGTAATGCCGCATGGGTATTCGATTTCATTCCTATGGAAGTCAGTGTCTTGGTCGAGGCTGGAGATAACATATTGGATATCAACTATTGTACATTCGTCCATAAGGAAGGCGTAAAACTCATGAGCGAGGATTGCGTGAATAAATTCCATGGCTATTTCCCTATAAGATTCAACTATGACGACAGTTATCACAGCACGGGAAACATGAGCATCCAGTGCCATTCAGGCGCGGAGTTCAACATCGAACAATATGGCGAATTCGGAAGACAGGACGAAAGTTACTATGTATGCGCTACAGGGCATGACGCCAAAACATTCATAGGTTTCCGCGACGACGCTGACATCCCTCAGTTCTTTAAGGATATCGAGGCGGCAGATACTGAGCACAAGCCTTGTGACTATATGAAATATGTAAGTTACGAGGAGTCCAAACCAGGTCTGCAGGTCATGATTCCGGCTGGCACGATACATTCCAGCGGCCGCAACCAGGTAGTATTGGAAATCGGTTCGCTCACCATCGGTTCATATACATATAAGATGTATGACTACTTGCGTCTGGACTTCGACGGAAAACAGCGCCCTATCCATACCCAACTTGGAGAAAAGATTGTGGCTCAGGACAGAAGGACCAGTTGGGTAAGAGACAACATCGTCCAGAAACCGAGACTCGCAGCAGAAGGAGATGGCTGGCAGGAGTTTATCGTCGGTGAAAGCCCGATGCTGTACTTCTCCCTCAGACGTCTTGAATTCGAGAAAACATGTGAGCAGGACACTCATGGCGAGCGTTTCCATGTGCTGGCTCTCGTAGACGGCGAAAAAGCACGTATCCGTAGCGTGGAACATCCTGAAAGATACTATGATGCAGAATATCTCGACATAATCTGCGTACCGGCAGACATGGGCAAATATGTGATAGAGAATCTCGGCAAAGAGCCTATCCGCATACACAAGACCATGTTGAGGGATGGTTATCAGAATGATCCTGCATAATGGCAGCAGATAATATTTCCAAAAAAGTATCCCCTCTCCTTCTGGATGTAGGGGGTACTTTCATCAAATGCAGTGACGGACGGGAGATTCCTATCGATTCTGGCGGCTCCCGAGAAGACATTTGCAAATCTCTCCGTTCAGCAGTCGGGGAAATACATGCCGGAGACAAGGTCGCAGTGGCTATTCCCGGAAAGTTCGATTATGAGAGAGGCATCTTTCTCATGATGCACAAATTCGCCTCTGTTTATGGTGAGAAATTTTCCGATATCGTTCTGAGCGGCAGCGGTTTGACAGAATCCGACGTGGAATTCCGTTACATACATGATGTAAACTGCATGCTTTTAGGAGAAGTGTCCGAAGGCGCTGCGAAAGGTCTTGGAAATACGGCCCTGGTAACTTTAGGTACAGGACTGGGGTTTTCGATGTATGTAGACGGACGTGTTCTCGAAAATGATATGAAATCCCCGCTCGTGTCGATTTATGCAAGACCGTACAGGGATGGCATATTGGAGGACTTCGCTTCGAAACGCGGAATTTTGGACGGCTATCTACGGCGCAAAGGCATTGACAATAAAACATTGACAGTAAAAGAAATAGCTGACAGGGCCCGCGAAGGCGACAGGGCGGCGGCAGCGACTTTCGAGGAGGCGGCTTCGATTTTAGGCGAGGTCCTTTCCCCGATTCTCGCGGAGTACGGGATCCGGTGCCTGCTTTTCGGCGGCCAGATTTCCAGGTCGTTCGATCTGATGCGACCGGCGCTGATGCGCGCGCTCCATGGTGTGCCGCAGCTCGGGAAAGTCTCCCCTGTTTCGGATTTTTCGAATGCCACGTTCAACGGACTAAGGGTTTTTGTCAATGCCGTCGAATATCCTTCTGTCCGTCTGTCATCAGGCAGTCTAAAGCTTTCAGTTTCAGTTCCGGATGAGTCACACGGCTATTATCGAGGAACCCGATTTGATCGCGCAGGTGTATTTCAACGCATTGAATATAAAGGCGTTATCTTATCTGACAAATGGTATGATTTGCATAACCCATACCGACATGATTGCCTGACAGGACCAGTCGAGGAGTTTTCCCATAATGGTTATGAGGAGACTGTTCCAGGGGGTCTTTTTGTCAAACCGGGTGTCGGACTTTTACGCAGGGAGGATGAAAAACCGTATGACTGGTTTCACAGATATCCCGTGGCAGATGAAGGGAAGAGAACCATGGAATCAGATGAAAAAAGCATTACTTTCCGCCAGGTTTTGGATGGTGCGGAATATGGCTATGATTATACCAAGAGGATAGTGCTCGGAGAAAATCCAGGTGAATTCAGCATTGACCATAACCTGAAAAATACTGGTGGGCGGGAGCTTTCGGGCGTGGTTTACAATCATAATTTTTTCACTCTCGGCGGGCGCGGAACTGGTCCGTGGACGACGATAGATTTTCCTTTTACGCCGGTGGGCGAATGGCGGTGCGAGTATGATAGTGTGGCAGTTAGGGGACATGGATTCCGGTTTTCGCGGGCGTTAAAGCCTGGCGAGGTGGTTTATATGAGCAATGTCCGCGCAGCTTCAGGGGATGATGCTTATAGGTTCAGATTGGGTTCGGTTCTGGAGGATGGCAGGGCTCTGACTGTGGAGGTTTCGTCGGATGCGGCTTTTCATCATGCTGTTTTCTGGGGGATGTACAGGGTTGCTTGCATCGAGCCGCATACTGGGTATAACATCGCACCTGGAGAGAGTTTCAGCTGGTCTGTCAGGTATAAACTTATGGTGGAAGAGGTTCAGTAAGCGTTAAAAAACAGCGGAGATCTTTTCGGGGACCTCCGCTGTTTTAAATTCTTACTCAAAGATAAGCAGCACAATGCTTTGCGGCGGAACAGTTTCCGTCGGAAGACCTTCAGGAGAGTCTGATGAGACTAAAGAACGGCCCTCAACCTGCACCTTATACGTGAGAGGTTCATCGGCTGAGATGTTCCAGACTACGACACCGGTCTTGCCTTCTGCTGTGAAAGCCTTGGCCATCGCCAACGGATGAGAGCCCTCAAACTCAAGACCTTGGGTATCCATGAAGCGTCCGGTCCTGAGAAGATCCTTATGCTTTTTCTGGAAATCTGCCAAGTCTTTCTGGTAGATTCTCATGGCCACGGGATCCTGCGAACGCACCAGATTCAGGTCCGGTTTAGTCGTGACGTTCGAATAGTCTTCGATGCGTGGAGTCCTGTTTTCCTTGAGGAATCTCACATCCGCCATGTAACGGCACTCGATTTCATTTTTCAGATGACTTATCAGGGTGAAGTTGCTCATGTTGCGGCTGGTTACAGGGGCTGGATTTCTTACCGTCATAATCAAGTCTGGGAAGGTATATTCCAGCATTTCAGGGAACCATGTTGCGCCGGAATGACCTGTAAGTCGCTCTTCCATAGCTTTTTGGTCAGGCGGATAGACATCGAAAGAACAGCCGTGGAAGATGTTGATGCAGCCAAGTTCATAGTCGGTGATTCCTTCTGTCATAACTACAAATTCAGGATCTATCTTGGACATTTCCGCGCGGATCTCCTTTATAAAATCCAGTCTGTCCTTCTCCACTGCCACTGCAGGAACGGTGTGTCCGTGATCGTGGCCATAACAGAACACCGGCTGCCTCGTGGCCAACTGATCATAGATGATTCCGTCAGCCCCGTAATCATGGGCTTGCTTGGCGAGAGATATCATTCGTTTTCTCCAGACATCGCTGCTGAAACAAGCACGACCATGAGTCCTGGCAGGAGCATCATAGTATTTATGCCAAGTCTCTGATAGGAGCTTTCCATTCTTGTCCACCATGGTAATGAACCGTCCCGTATCAGGCCAGAATTCTGTTCCGTCCTGGTCTATTAACTGTCCGTTCACATACATTATAGAACGTAATCCCCTGTCCTTTATACCTTTAATTGCTTTGCGCAAAGCCTTCTCGCCTCCACGGACAGGATCTGGATAGTAATCCGGATAGAATCTGTCGTGTCCGCCATGAGCCCATCCGAAGAGGCCGATAATATCCAGTCCCCTCTCTTCTGCGGCATCACTTAAGCCTTCGGCAAACTCGTCATAGTTCCACATCACTTCTTCATTCTGTTGCTTGGTTATGGCGAGAAGCCAGCCGGAACAGTCCTTAATCCACTGAGGTTCATACACATAGTCCATACATGTATCGAACCAGGATTTATAACAGTCTGCAGCCTTGTGCCAGTCTCCTTCATAGGCCATCAGCCTGGTCTCCGGGACGTCATATTCCTGACCGGGGAAACAAGTGAAAAGATGCCTCAACGATACACAAAACGTACTGTCCTGAGGTGTATAAGAAACATTGAACACCTTTCCCTTCCTGTCAGAATCATGACTGGATACATAAAGTCCACGATTCTTGGAAGCGAAAGCAAGCCACTGCATGCACATATTCCTGGAAGGATAGTCGGCAGAAATCACATATTTGCCATGCACCTCTTTCCATTTCACATCACGGTCCATAGGCTGTTTGTCATCCGGTTCGGAAGGACATTTCCTATATATTTCTCCCATACCGACAGGCATGATAAGATTAAAATCCTCCAATTTGTAATCCAACCCGTCGATTATCGGTCCCTCCAGACTCTTTATCACATAGTCAGGATTATCATTCTTCACATGCGCATGTGCCACCAGGGCATCACCCTCTTTGGACCAACTTATATCCACGGACAGACCAGGAACGGCCGAGCAGTCCTCGAGCACCGTTTCCGTTCTGGCGCTATCCAAGGTTTCTATGGTCAACGCATACCGGACTCCAGGCACTATCAATGCGTCCTGAGCCTTGAAGCTCAGTTCCTTATGCCCGCAAGCCGAAAGACTGAGGGTCAGGATCAATGCCGCTGTTTTTATTGTTGTTTTCATTAAAATGTCATTGAGTTAAGTAATACCGGCCAATGGTCGGAAACATATTTGATTCCGTTATAAGACTGAGTAACAGTCTTGAATGACATGCCGGTCACGTTCTTGTAAAAGATAAAGTCAATGTTGTATTTCTGCGCTCTCGCCTGATCGGAAAAGCCATTGAAACTGACGATATCGTCAGTGCTTATGGCTGAGGTACGTGCGTTTTTAAACCCGTTTTCCAGATAAGGCTTAAGACATACGGAACGGGAATCGTTGGACTCCATGGAAGCGTTCATGTCTCCAAGCACATAAACGACTGCCTTGCTATCACCTCCGGTAATATCCTTGATTTTGGAAAGAATCAAATTCGTGGAGTTTATTCTCGCCTGAATATCCACCTCCGATGTCCCTAAGTTATAATGAGTTGCGAACACATAGAAATCATTCTCCGTAGCCTTGTCTTCCAGATGAGCCCATATGCAGGCATGGTACTGTTTCTGCGTGCTGTTCCATGTGAATGACTGCTTGTTCGGTGTCGCGCTCAGGTAAAATGACTGGGAACCTAAAAGTTTGAACTTATCAGAAAGGAACATGATATTCACATTTCCCCCTGATGAAGTGCCGGTATTGGGAACGTCCAGCAACGTATACTGAGGAAGCACCTCTTTCAGATCCGTCCTCTGAGTGGTTCTGGCTTCATTGATCCCTATCACATCCGGCTGCTGGTCATTCACCATAGCCTTTATCGCATTTTTCCGGACTGTCCAGTGATTGTCTCCCTTATCCTCATTATTGATATACCTTATATTGAACTGCATGATATTCAAATAGTAAGGCTCAGCACTCCCATTATTGTCATCAGGATCTGCCGACCCCGAACAAGCTGAGGCCAGCAGACATAAAGGTAATAAACAAAGTAAAAGTCGTTTCATCTTATTTTACTATAATGTCATCCAGGAAGAATCTGCGGTCACCTGTTGTCACCTTGCCGGCACCTGCGCCGATAAACAGTTTAGTGCCTGCGGTTGCTCCAGTAATCTTTACCGTCGCGGTATGCCAGTGGAAATAATCCGTCTCCGGCTCGCTGTCCCAAGTGATTTCACCGACAGTACCTTCACCCTCTGCGACCTTCACTACGATGTCATCTTTCGCTCCGACCCATGTGGACGGCATGTAAAGACAACACTTGAAAGTAAGCGTCACTTCTCCTGTGCCGCTGATGCCGGTCAATGCCGGAGTGGTGATACCATGGTCTCCGGACGAAGCAGCACCATACATAGTGTAACCTATTCTGCTATAGCCTTTTGACACCACCCAACCATCTTTTTCGTAAGCAGGCGTAACCACATTTCCGAAATAACGGATATCTGAACCGAGCATATAATCAGTTCCCGCCGTACATTCTGCAAAGTTATTGAAAACGATAGCATCTGAAGGCTTTTTCGTATTAATTATATCACCCGGAGTCACATAAAATCCGAAGCCCAACTGAACTTTAGTCTCAGCAGCCTTAAGTGTAGCCGAAGGCACAATCTTTACATAAAGGCTCTCGCCCTTGCCGATTTTCTTCCCTGCAGGAACGACGAACTCCGTTCTAGTAATACCCTTAGACGTAGTATTCTGGGCAGTGAACGTGTTCTTCGCCTTAGTCGCCAAATCGTCAGTATTGTTTACATTATTCCAAGTATATTCTGTTGGTGTCCAATCTGTTCCGTTGTTGCTCCAGAAAATATTCCAGACCTGCTGGACTTCTTTCGCTGCACTGTTAAGAGAGAATGTCACCGCCACCTTGCCTGAAATTTCATCGACGGCCTTACACTTAAGAAGGTAATATGTGTTCTCACTGTTCCATCCTGTCGAATACACATAAACATTATGCGGCGTACTGGCCTTTCCCTGTTCGAAAGCAAATTCACCACCGGTTCCGCCTACTTTTTCGATACTGCCTCCGTTAGTGAACGCAACTTTGTTTCCATCGATTGCCGCATTCTTGATTTCCGGAGTCTTAGAACCGAGGGTGAACTCATAAGTACAGAACACAGGACTGAAAAGTTTGACCCCAGCCTCGCCGATTCTATCCAGCACCAGATTAATATCCGCGCCAGTTCTCGGACAAAGTTTGCCGCCGAGGACGATACCCTTCACCGAACCACTCGATTCCGGAATACTACCGCCCGCAAACGTCGCTGTAGGATAAATGTTTAAGGTCAATGTCTCTTTATCGGCATTTTCCATCGTGACTTCTCCTTCGAATTTCTTCCCGACGAAAGCATCGGTAGCCTGAATACTCTTCACCTCCACGAAATGGTATTCCATAGAAGCCAGCTGTGAAATAGAAATCGCCTCCGGTGCAGGTGCCGAACCATCCTCTTCCTCAGTAATCATTTCCGTTTTTGCTGTGATTACAGAAGCCGATTTATCGAGAGAGGCACCTTTAAGTGCGAGTGTAATCCGTTTGCCTGCAGTTAGTTTGGCAACATTGTCCAAACTGAGGGCAGCATAAGAAGTTCCGTCTGTCACAACAGCAGTATTCTTAGGCAAATTACCGCCCTCTGAATCAGAAATGATTGTAACAGAGGTCTTTATAGACTCGGAAATAGTTCCGTTCTCCATACCCAACACTTCTGTAAGTGTTTTGGTGGTTATGGAAGGAACGACAATATCAGAAATAGCTTCCACTACGACATCATCCAGATAGAATCTTCTGTCACCGGATCCGCCGGCGATACCTATCTTGATTCTGGTATCTTTATTCACGCCTTTTATCACTACGCTCCTAGATTCGAATGTCGACCAGTTCTGCAAATCTGTAATCGCGCCATTTTCTACATTTCCCTCACCTTCTGCCACAGATACCTCTATATTACATGAAGCTTTGCCTTCTCCTGCCTTCAGATAATCAGCAGACTGATACAAAACTGCTTTAAATGAGACCTTTACGTCAGCTACTCCGTTTCCTAATTTTGCTGATGACAGAGGTGGGAAGGTAAGAGAGGCGGCACCTGAACCGGAACCGATTCTGACACTACCCCATTCACTCGCTACTGTTCCACCCTTTCCGATACCGTCATATCCGAATGCGCTTGGATCGAAGGCTACCGATGCAGATCTGAGATATCCTAACGGAAGATCATAAGGGCAACCGTCGGTCACATTGTTGAAATTACATGAATAAAGGACTTTCTCCCCTGAAGGTTCCTGTCCTCCGTCAGGTTTGGATTTGGTAAGAAAGAAACCTGTACAGAACTGGACATTGTTGTCCGCACCCAACTTGGTTTTAGGAACAAGTTTCAGATAAAGTGCTCCGCCCGCAGGAACAGTTCCCGGCACAGAGAAGAAAAGATCCCTGTTGAAGCGGGAGCCTGAAGCGATACTTATAGTCTTGCCAGTTTCTGTCCATTTCTCTCCGTCAGCGCTGACAAAAGTATCCCATTCTGAGGCCACGTCGCTAGTCCATCCCCAGAACATACGCATATCGCCTGAAATCTCCTCCCGTACAGGTATTCTCATAATAAGGTCTTTGGCATCTTCTGCACCCCAGCCTGTGAATTTAGCATTCAACTGGTAATAATTTCCCGCAGAAAATACTACTTGAGAAGCTTTTCCGGACATCGTAATGGAAGCTCCGTTGTCGAATTTGCATACCGCACCGTCCACTGTGGCATTTGCGATGCCGAGACTGACATCATTATCGCTCACATTCTGGAAAATGGAATATGCAGGAAGGTTATATCCCTCAGCCTCAGGCGCTTCTCCGGTAGATTCCTGCACGATATTAAACTGACAAGAATGCTGTTCGTCTTTAGAAGTGACGATAATCGAGGCTGTTCTGGCCTCGTAAGTACCCTTTAATATAGTAGCAGTTACAGTTTCATCACCACTTCCGCTAGTCTGGCTGAAACTGATCCATTTGGCTATAGTTCCTTCAGCCTCAGCCTTTATAGTCCACTGAAGATTTGAGTGGACGGATATATCCAATTCTTCTCCTGCTCCGGAGACTGAAACGGATTCAGTTTCCGGCGACACAAGAGAAAGATATCTCTCCTCGACACCCTTTTCCTCTACGCATCCGGTCATGAACATCGTGGAGGATAACAATAAAAAGGCTGCCTTTACAAAAAAAAGTGTCTTTTTCATTTGTGTTTAAAAAATAATTTCTACATTTGCAATGTGCTTGTGTGTGGTGTGGTATTATTTCCAAGTGCAATAATAGTCAATATGAAAATAGAAACCAAATTTTTCCGAAGAAATCTTGTTCTTTCGATTTTGATTCTGCTTCTGGGAACCTTCCAGACAGCTTTCGCCCAGAATAGAAAGATATCAGGATCTGTGGTAAGTGCCACATCGGAACCTGTAGTCGGGGCAAGTGTCGTTGCCTCAGGAACATCTATCGGCACCTCTACAGATGCCGATGGTAATTTCTCTCTGACATTGCCCGAAAAAACCACAACTATTATAGTATCTTGCATCGGTTATGCAGAGGTCTCCCTAAAACTTACCGATAAAGATATATATAATGTAACACTATCTGAAGATACCAACTTTCTAGACGAAGTAGTTTTCGTCGGATATGGTACTATGAAAAAGAAAGACCTTACCGGATCTGTCAGTTCAGTCGAGGGAAATCTGATTTCCAAAAGACAGACTACTGAGGTCACTAATGCCCTTCAGGGCTCTATCCCAGGATTGACCGTAACCAGAAGCAGTTCAGGTCCCGGCGCCACAGCCACTTTACGTGTCAGAGGTATCACTTCCATGCAGGAGTCTTCACCTCTCATCATAATAGATGGTGTTCCCGGTTCTATGGCAGATGTGCTTCCTTCAGATATTCAGGACCTTACAGTACTGAAAGATGCTGCTTCCGCTGCCATCTACGGTTCCAGGGCAGCTGCCGGAGTAATCGTCATCACCACCAAGAGGGCGGCGACTGAAGAGAAGGCATCTGTAGATTTTACTTATAATCTGGCCTTCGATCTTCCTACATCCATGCCTCAGTATGGAAGTGCTGTGGATTATATGGAAGCCATGAATGAACTTGCTTATAATGACACTCCTTCAGCAGGTATTTATTCGGTATGGCCGAAAGAGTATATCGAGAACTATAATACCATGCACTTGTCTAATCCGGACCTTTATCCCGATACTGACTGGGCCGGAATGATTCTGAAGAATTATGCTCCAAGACAGAAGTATAACCTGACGGTTACCGCCGGAAGCAAGAAAGTGCGAAGCAAGATTTCTCTTGGCTATGATAAAGTGGATGGTCTTTACACTGGAGATTCATACAACTGGGATAAATATTCAGTCAGAATAAACAACGACATTGAACTAAACAAATATATGACCTTCTCCATCGACCTAAACTCCCGCATCGTGGATACCGGCGCGCCTTACTACAGTCCGGCAGCCTGGATGAGAAATGCAGGTCCGATTTATGCGGCAGAGTGGTCCGACGGCAGGCCCGCAGCGGGAAAGGATGGTACAAACCCTTATGCTAAAATGCTTTATGGCGGCACCAAGGACACACGATCTATCGTCACCAATGGTAAATTGCAGCTCGATATCCGTCCTGTCACAGGTCTTGTCTTAACAGGCGTTTTCGCTCCAAAATTTATAGAAAGTCGTGAAAAAGATTTTAACAAGGCGGTGTCTTATACTCCGTGGGATGACCCTGACGGTCTTGTCAGATATATGGCCGGAGCCAACACGACTGATTTGAAAGAGGTCCGCACTTCTAACTATTCATATACTACTCAGGCTTTTGCGAATTATAACAAAAACTGGAACAGACATTATTTCGGCGTTATGGCCGGCGTGGAGTCGTTCTATAACAATTGGCAGAACATTTCAGCGGCCAAATCCAACTATGTGACGGATTACTTCCCTTACTTGTCTGCGGGTCCGGATGACAATGTGGTTGCTGACAACAGCGCTCCTTATGAGAATGCTTATTTCTCCACCTATGGACGTGTCACTTATAATTATGACTCGCGTTACTATATTCAGGCGAATTTCCGCGCAGATGCTTCAGGAAGATTTGCAAAGAAGTACAGATGGGGATATTTCCCTTCAGTATCAGTGGGTTGGGTAGCCAGCAGAGAAGGATTCATGAAGAATCAGAATGTCGTTAGCTATCTTAAGATCCGTGGTTCATATGGTAACCTCGGTAACGAGAGAATCGGTAATTATCCTTATCAGACGACTATGAGTTTCACAAGTTCTGCCGTGTTCTCCGGCAATTCAGTAATCGGTGTACAGGGCGTGACCAACTCCAAACTGGCCATCGAGGACATCACTTGGGAAACGACCACTACTTATGACATCGGTGCTGATGTGCATTTCCTCAGAGACCGTTTGAGCGTTAATTTCGACTGGTACTATAAAAAGACCAAGGACATGCTCATTGAACTGGACATTCCTTCTTTCATGGGATATTCTGCGCCTGACCAGAATGCCGGTGACATGAACACGAAAGGTTGGGATTTGTCATTGGACTGGAAAGACAGTATCGGTGATTTCGCTTACGGCGTAAGCTTTAATCTCTCTGATTACAAGTCTGTTATGGGCAACATAGGAGACAAACTGAACATCAGCGGCGGAACCATTATCGCTTCTGGATTGGAATATAAAGCATGGTACGGATATGTTTCTGACGGCATTTTCCAGAATGCGCAGGAGGTGGCATCTTCAGCTGTAACTTCTGCATCCGTCCAGCCTGGTGATATCCGCTATAAAGATTTAAGCGGAGCCAATGACGTCCCTGACGGTGTAATCAACAACGACTATGACAGAACGGTTATCGGAAGTTCTCTTCCGAGAATGAACTATGGCGGTAGCGTATTCTGCAGTTGGAAAGGACTGGATTTCAGTGTCACTTTCCAGGGAGTAGGCAAACGTGATGCTCTTCTGTCAGATGAAGCAGTTCAGCCACTTTACAGTTACTGGGGAAATGTCCAGAAATTCGTAAAGGATAATCACTGGAGCCCGTTCAACACTGTAAAAGAGAATCTTTCCGCAAAGTATCCAAGATATTCTCAGACATCCGGAACCAGTTCTCAAAACTATGCTGTCTCTGACTTCTGGCTGATAAACGGCTCATATTTCAGAGTTAAAGACATCACCCTCGGCTATACTCTTCCTCGTAAATGGCTGGATGCCATACATGTAAAGAACATCAGAGTCTCATGTTCATTGTCTGATTTCTTCACTTTATCGCATTTCCCGAAAGGATGGGATCCTGAGGTCAGTTCGACAGGTTACCCTATCACCAAGAGTATAGTGATCGGCGCAAACATTAAATTTTAGGAGAGTAATACGATGAAAAACAATAGATTGATATCACTGATGACGGCTGTGCTTGTAGCAGCGTCCTGCGATTTGGATCTGTCTCCTTTGGATAAACCTGCGACCGGAAACTGGTATCAGGACAAGGAACAGGTTATAATGAGCCTGAATAATGTCCAGCTCGTACAGTTCTGGCTCACAGACCGTACCGAGGCCGGTTTGACAGCCGATCTGGATGAATTTACGGATGATGCCTGCAACAGGAACTCCCAGAATTCGTTCAAGTTAGGCACCACGACCGGCAATAGTTCTGTCAATGTTAAAAATATCTGGAGCTACACCTACAAAGGAATCAGCCGCTGCAACGCCATTTTGGACAACATGCACAAGGCTAAAGACACGATGTCGGAAGAAGATTACAAAACCTTGCAGGGTTGTGCAAGATTCTACAGGGCCTGCTTCTATTCAAGAATTTGTATGCTATATGGCGATCCTGTGATGTTTCTGGAAGACATTACCTTGGAGATGGCATATTCTGCAGGAAGGACTCCGCTCTTGGAAGCACTTCCTAAGATTATGGAGGATTTCGACTTCGCCATAGAGAACTGCCCTGTTTCATATACTGGTCAGCAAATGGTTACAAAGGGCGCCGCTTTGGGAATGAAAGCCAGAACCGCCCTATACTTCGGAACCATGTTCAAGTTTCAGGAAAAGCCTGACGAGACGAACTCTTCCAAGTATCTTGCAATGGCTAAAGAAGCCGCGAAAGCCTGCATTGACCTGAACGCATACGACCTTTATCCTGACTTCAGCGAACTTTTCCTCAGCAAAACCCATAACACTTGCGAGGCGGTCTTCAGCATAGCGAGATCCTACGAATTCGCAGGCGGAAACACCAGCCAGTATCTTTACAAACTCGGAGTAACTTCCGGATTACCAAGGCTTCTCAACGGATATTGCTCGAACAATCCTACATGGGATTTGCTCTATGCCTTTCTCTGTGACGATGGTAAGCCGGTCGACAAATCTTCACGTTTCAACCCGAAGAATCCATGGGAAAACAGAGATCCTCGCCTTAAAGCGACCATTCTGGAGCCTGGCACAAACTTCTGTGGAATCGTCTATGATTTCAGGTTCAACGCGACCAAAGTCTGGAGTGACAAGGCAGGTGGCATGATTCCGAACAACGACAATATGCTCGTAAATACCGACCCGAAACTCCCGTCCAGAACCGGACTCATCAAGTGCAAGGGTGTCGATGAGGACTGGGTGGATGACTATATTGTCGCACCGGACAAGCAGATTCTCCGCTATGCCGATGTCCTCCTGATGTTCGCCGAGGCCAAAATAGAGTTGGGTGAGGTCAATGATGGTGAGGCAGTTGCGGCCATGAATAAAGTCAGGGCTCGCGCCTACAAAGCCGATCCTAAGAACACTTCTGCATATCCGGCAATCAGCAGTACTGACCAGGCTGAACTTAGGAAGATTCTCAGAACGGAGAGACGTATGGAATTCGCCGGAGAAAGACTTAGACTCTTCGATATCGTAAGGTGGAGAATCTCTGAAAAAGTACTCAACGGATATGAGTGGGGATTTGCCTACAATAAGAAAGCGGAGTTGCAAAAGCTTGGTAGTGACTTCATTAGTTTTACTCCAAAGATAGATGAAGATGGTAACCCTATAATGGATGGTTTATCTGCATTCCCTGCCGCATACACATTCAACGAGAGGCATTTCTACGCTGACAAGTGTTATCTCTGGCCGATTCCTACCAATGATGTATTGGTAACTGACAGCAGAATATCCCAGAATCCTGGTTATTAATGGTCTGAGCCTATGAGAATGATTTCATTGCTGAAACTCTTTTTCGTGCTGATCCTCATGAGCGGTGTATCTCATGAGGCTTCAGCCGAATTGAAACTCATGTCTTTCAACATGCGTTACAACACCCCGAAGGATACCGGCGCTCTGAACTGGGAAGTCCGTAAATATGCGATTCAGAAGTTCATAGATGAGATCCAGCCTGATGTTGTCGCTGTCAATGAAGCACGCACGAAGATGAGAGACGATCTCCGCGAACTTCTTCCTGACTATGGAATGCTTGAAATAGCAGGTACAGGTTCAGGAAAGGGGGCTAATGCAGTGATTATTTACAACAAAAATACCGTAAAACTGCTCAAGACAGACTGGTTTTTCCACAGCGCCACGCCTAAGGAACCTTCTATGTGTTGGGATGTTACGACCAAGCAATGGCGCGGAACAGTCTGGGGGTTATTCAAAGAAAAAGCCACAGGACGCAAGTTTTATTATTTCTGCACACATCTATGTTTAGGCATAAAGCCATGGGATTTGGAAGGCAAACTGAACTCCAGCCTGCTTAATCTGGACATGATGCAGACAGTAGCCGGAGAGAAATCCTCAGTGTTTATAGCTGGGGACATGAATGCATCCTATGAGCCTGATGATGAGCGCAGATGGGGTCTCCAGCCCTACTATTACTGGATGAAAGACGCCAGACTTACTGCACCGGAGACTTCAAATGCTACAACATTCAACGCTTTCGGAAAAATGGAAATAACCGAAAGGCATAAGTTGGATTACATCTTCTATCGTCACGCGAATGTGAAGAAATTCGAGACGTTCAACACCCCTGACTGGGGAGTTCCATATATTTCCGACCATTACCCGATAATGGCAACTGTCGATTTGAATTGACACAAACATGGATAAAAAACAACTATTACTTATTTCTATGGCGCTGGCAGCTACGGCGCAAAACATTGACGGACAAGATAAAAGACCTGATATTGTTTTACTGTTGGCTGACGATTGGGGCTATCCTCATGCTGCTCCTTATGGAGACCGGGTAGTAGATTCGAGAGTTTTCGACAGTGTAGCATCCGAAGGAATGTTGTTCACACGTGCATATAGCGCGGCTCCACATTCTTCACCGTCGAGAGCTTGTATATTGACAGGCTGTCATGCACACAGACTGAAGGAAGCATGCAATCTGAACTGCAATTTTCCTCGTGACTTGACGGTATATCCCGAGTTGTTGGAGAAGGCCGGATATGAAACCGTATATTGGCACAAAGGATGGGGACCCGGTGTATTTTCCTCTACAGGTTGGGAGCATAATCCTGCCGGCCACGAAGTGAAAGATTTGGCTCAATGGATTCGTGAAACTCCTTCTGACAAGCCTATTTGCGCATGGATGGGAAGTCGCAGACCTCACCGCCCTTATGATGTAGGCTCAGGGGCAGAACATGGATTTGCTCCTGACTCTATACAATTATGCCCCGATTTGCCGGATGCCCCTGACGTGAGGACTGACATGGCGGATTACTTCTATAACATCCAATTGTTCCAAGATGAATGTGAAGAAGTTATAGAGGCTCTCAGAGAGTCCGGAAGGTTGGAGAATACCCTGCTTGTAATTACGAGTGACAACGGATATTCTTTCCCTCGTGCCAAGTCAAATTTATATGATTTGGGATGTCATATTCCTTTAGCCATCCGCTGGCCAGGAGTAGTGGAGCCAGGAACAGTTTGCGATGGGTTTGTCAGTCTGATGGATCTGACGGCAACATTCTATGAAGCTGCGGGCGTGAAAGGCCCGTCCGACATGGATTCCAAGAGCATGATTCCTATCCTGAAAGGCAAGAAAGACGGCACGAGAAAAGAGCTGTATCTGGACCGCGAGCGCCACACCAATACCCGCCCGGGCGGGTACGGATATCCGATGAGGGCTATTGTCAATGCCGATTGGCATTATGTAGAGAATCTTCATCCTGAGCGGCTACCGGCAGGCGTGGATCCTGTTTTCGGTGACACAGGAAACGGCCCTGCAAAGGCTTATATGTCTTTCCACCGAGACGAATATCCGGCTGAAGTTTTCGAGAGGTCTTTCGGTTTACGTCCTGCTCGTGAACTTTACAACGTGGCCAAAGATCCGGATTGTATCGTAAACTTAGCCGAAGACCCTGAGTATAAATCAATTCGCGAGAAAATGGCTCGACGTCTCCACAGGTGGATGCGTCGCACTGATGATCCACGTGTAGACCCTGACGATATGAGTTTCGACGAATATCCATACGTCCGCAAAGCTATGAAAGCTGTGGTCATCGATATCGACGGAACTATGATCAGCAAAGATGGCAAACCATTACTGTGGGTAACTGAAAAAGTCAAAGAATTATCCGACAGAGGATTACCTATTGTAGTCACGTCATCACTCAGCGATAAAGATGTCAAGTCTTTGTTAGACAGCTCTTTACCAGGGATTAATTTCCATGCCGTATATTCAGGACTGGATAGTAACGATGAAGTATCATATTCGGTTATTCTTAAGCGTTTACTCGCTGATTTTGCCATTACAGGCCGCGAAATGACGCACATCGGTGATGATGCCAGAGGTGTTTTAGCTTGCAAATTGGCAGGTGTTATCCCAGTAGGTGTCACCTGGGGAGATTTGGATGCGCAGCAGATGTTGATCGTTGGCGCAAGTTATGTCCTCTCAGACAGAGAAGATCTCGATTTGTGCCTCGACTTTCTATAAGTAAGCGTTAAAAATTAAGTTGGTAAAGATTTGTGATGGATTTTCGAGGATAGATTCCTTTTAGAAGAAGGAGTGTGCTGGACGCACTCGACTGATGAGAAAAGGAATATAGACCGAAAAGACGCACAAAGATTACCAAGTTATTTTTTAAGGATTACTAAAGTTTAGGTTTGTATGCATTATGTAAAAGCCAGGGCTATGTATTCATGGCCCTGGCTTTTTTTTCAACACTCAACAGGGCATTTGGTTTAATGTTGCAAGTAAACTTATTTTCGCTATCTTTGCAAAGATTTGAACATTTTGTAAGACAGATTTAGACATTTTGTAAGACAGATTTGAACATTTTGTCACATCAGCATTGACCTTACCCTCAATGATGGGGAGTATTTTCTGGGCGGAGAATTGGTCTCATGAGATCTTGGGCGAATGGTAAGCCGAAATGCTATAGTAATTTGTATCATGTTTATAGCGAGCCACGGCAATGGATGGACTAATCCCTTTCGACTCCGCTGCGACTGCGATTGTTTTAACAATCTTGAACGGAGAAAGGCTTTTGCATCCAACGTTCATTATATCATCCCAGACATCATCCGGAATCAGCATTTGCCGAGCAAACTCATTGGCTTCCTTCTCTTTAGGATCTGTAGAGTACGAGCCATCATCTATAGAAATGAATGCCGTATGATCTTTCGTCAGGTGCCTGTCAATGTGACAAAGTTCATGCAGAATATCAAAGGCCAACTTATCCATATCATTGTAGCGATAAGTCACGGATATGACCGGATGTGCATTCAACATAGTTGAAAATGCGTCAACGGGGACTTTATCCAATTTGGGAACATTGATATAAACGATGCCATATTTATTAAGACATTCCTTTATATTATCGACGGAAAGAGTCCTCGCATTAGCCATGGATGCGATTTCCGATGACGCCCTTAACGCGTCGCCATCATTATATTTAGCGGACAATGCCGGGGCATTCATCATACTGATGTTGTTCAAAATCATCCATGTAAGCATGTTCTTTTCGTCAATCTGAACCTTCTCACTATGCTTATACATGCCAGCAACTTGCATCTTTAGTTCTTCTGCAGATAACAAATCAAAAGAAACTATGCTTTTAATTTTGGCCACTCGTTCAGCACATAACATATGTGACATGTCCAATCTCTTATATAATAATTTAAGATTGAACATACTGTTACACGCCTCTTCGAATTCGGCAGCTTTTTGCTCGTCGTTCTTCTTTTCTTCTATGGCTTTCAAATCATAGATATAACCATTGTGAAGGTTCATCCAGTTCTTGTATGATATACCTAGAGCCTTTTCCAACTTAAAAGCCAAATCTTCATTTAGATTGCGCTTGCCTTTAATGAATTCATTCAGGTGTGTCGGTTGAACACCTATCATTCGGGCAAATTCCTTTTGTTTGATACCGCGCTCCAGCAACTCCTCGCGCAGAACTTCTCCAGGATGAATCGCTCTTGCAGGAACCAACATTTTACTTTTTGTTGCCATAATGAGTACTGTCAATTTCAATTAATTCAACTTCCACTCCGTCCTCCGTTTCTGTGAATAACAGGCGTTCAACCATGCCGTTTACAATCCTAATCGAACTTCTTGGATCATTCGCCAGCTTTTCGTAATGCAAAAAACTATACTCTGACAATTCTCTTGTCGTTTCTGTTCGGTACATGATACTGACAGCCCGGATGTAACCATCTACAAGTTTCTTATTCTTGCATAGTTTCTTGTATTTTCGATCTTTAGTCTTACCTGTTTCAAATAGTTCGGATAACGCCACATCTTTAAAAACTATCTCCATCAGGGTGAAATGCTTAATTTTCCGCAAAGATACACAAAAATTCCCATATTTGGTAATTTATGAAGAAAAGTACACTACTAAATTCTTAATATGCAGCAGATGTTGATCGTTGGCGCAAGTTATGTCCTCTCAGACAGAGAAGGCCTCGATTTGTGGCATTTTGTAAGACAGATTTGAACATTTTGTCACATCAGCATTGACCTTACCCCTCAATGGTGGAGAGTATTTCCCAGGCGCAGAATTGGAATGCTCCATATCACCCTAATCAGAGGTATAGACTGACGGATTTAGGCAAAGATCCTGCGACTGTCAGCAAACGGTGCACAAATGCTAGCCAACCATCTGTCACCATCGACAGTCTGCGTGAGCAGCTCGGCATCAACAAGTCTGCCGTACAGCACCTGCTCTCCAGCCTCAAAGAGAAAGGCTACATCGCGGCACGGGACTACGAAGGTGGCTGGCGCGTGTTCATTACGCCATCCATCTAATGCCTTTGCATCAGGTTTTTGTTCCCCGGATATGCACTTTTTTGTCCCCGACCTTAACCTGAATTGAGCCCGCTCATCCTTCCGAACTGCTGTCAGCGAGTTTATGTTACAGTGATATTTCAGACTACCTGGCGGGATGGTTGATCTCTCTAATAAGATGCAATATGCTAATACTTAATGCGTTACGCTTATATTGAACCGCTGGAGCACCTGCCAGGTTGTATGTTTTTTCATAGGACCTGGCGGCTATTGTTTGCTGCAATGCACTAATAATCAGCACTATCAGTCTTTTATCACCCGCCAGGTTGTCTGAAATTTCCGCAACGCTGCATCTGAACACATCAATATCGTTAAGCGTTGAAAACCCCTATGACAGAGGAAGCGAGATGGCAACTATACACAGGGTTTTCCACATAATCTCATACACTGCCCCCTTCGCGACATTAGTCTACACAAGAATGAGCATTGAATTACAAAATTCGACAATATTTTTTGTATTTTTGTCTTTGGTTGAAATTACTTACAGATATGGCATCATACAAACTAATACCTTACGGAATTTCCGACTTTGCGCAAGTGCGCAGGGAAGATAAGTATTATGCAGACAAGACAATGTATCTTCCGAAGATGGAAACTGCCGGAAACTTCCTGTTCTTCATCAGGCCGAGGCGTTTCGGAAAGAGCCTCTTCCTGTCGATGATGAGGTACTACTATGACATTCTGGAAAAAGACAATTTCAATAATCTGTATTCCGGTCTTTGGATAGAGAAGAATCCTACGCCTCTGATGGGTGAGTTCCAAGTTCTTTATCTGGACTTTTCCAGGGTAGGTGGGGACATCGAAACACTGTCGCAGAGTTTCGATGTGTATTGCAGCGCCGTGGCTGAAGACTTCGCCAGAAGGTATGAGGCATTTTATCCGCCCGAATATCTGTCCGAAGTTCTCAAACAGAAGACATTTGTCGGAAAATTAAACGTCATTGACCTCTACGCAAAGAGGATGAAGCGCAAGCTCTACCTGATCGTCGACGAGTACGACAACTTCACAAACGTGGTACTCAACGTCAAGGGAGAGCAGGTCTATCATGCGATGACTCATGCAGAGGGATTCTACAGGAGCGTTTTCAAGCAGTACAAGGGCATGTTTGACCGCATACTCATGATGGGCGTAAGTCCTGTCACTATGGATGACGTGACGAGCGGCTACAATATTGCCACTTCGCTCACCCTTGATCCAGACTTCAACATGATGCTTGGATTCAGCGAGACAGAGGTGAGGGAGATGGTCAGATACTATCAGAGTGTAGGCGCGCTGAAAGCAGACGAGGACGCGCTTATTGCAGAAATGAAACCGTGGTATGACGGGTACTGTTTTTCCAGGAAATCACTGAATACAGACCCAAAGATGTACAACACCGACATGGTAAGTTACTATCTCCGCCACTACATCAGCCATGGGGAAGCCCCTGAAGAAATGCTTGACCGCAACACGGCGACCGACTACAACAAACTCGACAAACTCATACGCCTCGACCAGTTGGACGGAGACCGCAAGAGCGTGCTCCTGGAGGTGGCGCAAAACGGCTTCACTCTCGGTGAGGTTCAGCCGTCTTTTCCTGCACACAGGTTGATTGAACCGGATATGTTCAAGAGCCTGCTCTACTACTATGGCCTGCTGACAATCGGAGGCACACGCGGAGTGAACACGATCTTGAGCATACCGAACAACAATGTTCGCAAGCAGTTTTATGAGTACCTTGTTATCGAATACAACAAGATACTTCAAGTCAATATGTCAAAACTGTCTGAAGTCTTCGACGCGGCGGCCCTCGACGGAGACTGGCGTCCGATGATGGAATACATCTGCAGGCAATATCACGACACCACTTCAGTCCGTAGCCTAATCGAGGGCGAGAGAAATATCCAGGGATTTATGACGGCCTATTTTAGCCTCAATCCTTACTATCTTACAAACCCTGAAGTCGAACTAAACCACGGATACTGCGACTTTTTCATGATGCCGGACTTCAACCGCTGCTCCACGACCGCTCATGCCTACATAGTCGAACTGAAATACCTAAAGCCAGACGCGACAGAGGAAGACGCCCAGAAACAGTGGAACGAAGCCGAGGAACAAATCAGAGGCTACAGCGCCGGAAGAGCCGTAAAACATCTTGTCGGAAAAGCGACACTACATCTAATTGTCGCACAAATCAAAGGATATAGCCTCCACCACCTGGACGAGGTGAAATAATTTACGCGAATGGAAAAAGTTACATTAAACAACGGGGTCGAGATGCCGGTATTGGGTCTCGGCACATATAAGAGCACTGATCCTGTGGAGTGCAGCGTAAGCGTAAAAGCTGCGCTGAAATGTGGATACAGGATGATCGACACAGCACAACTCTATGGAAATGAAGACGTTGTCGGTAAGGCGATTAAGGAATCCGGCATTCCACGAGACGAGATTTTCATCACCACTAAAATCTGGTGCGACAACTTCAGCCACGCCAGAAAATCCGTCATGGAATCATTGACAAAACTCGGGACGGACTACATCGACCTGATGCTCCTTCACTGGCCGTATGGCGACATTTATGCGGCCTGGCGCGACCTTGAGGCGCTCTACAAGGAGGGCGTACTGCGCGCGATCGGAGTGTCTAACTTCAATACTGACAGGCTGATAGACCTCATAAACTATAACGAAATCCGCCCGGCGGTAAACCAGATCGAGACGAATCTGCAGGCACAGCGCCTGAAAGAACACGAGTGGATGACCCGACTGAACGTGCAGCACGAGGGATACATGCCGTTCGGCCAGGGACGCGCCAACGAAATGTTCGAAGACCCGAAAATCCTCGAAATCGCCGCAAAATACGGCAAAACCCCACGCCAGGTCGCGCTCAGATACCAGATCCAATGCGGCGTAATCGTAATCCCGAAGAGCGTAAATCCGGAAAGGGTTCGTGCCAATGCCGAAGTTTTCGATTTTGCTCTCTCGGATCAGGACATGGCTGCCCTGCGTTCGATGGACATGGAAAAACCGTTGACAGGAGATCCTGAGACACCGGAAAGGACCATGAAAATAACAGGGTTCAAGTTATAACAGCTACTGCATCATAAGATTGGCCATAGCCCGTTGCGCACTGTTGCTGCGGGCTGCGTTCATCTTTCCGAAATTCCAGGAAATAGAAAAGACAATGTTACGCCCTAAGACATTCGTGAAACTGTCCTGAACATAATTCTCGCGTACAATGTGAGATACAGGCCTCGCCTGATCCAAAATATCCGCGAACTCCAAGCCGAACGTAAACGCTTTCACATTCTTGTTCAGCGACGTTGTCCAATTACAGAATGGCTTGTCATATTCACCGCCATATCCATGCCTGACGACGTAAGAAACAAACGACTCCAGTTCGAAACCAAACGGGGCAGAATATGTGACGGAACAATTATAACTCATCTGCCTGATATTCATATTCGCCTTAGGATCGATCGAATACTTAGCCTTTCCACCTTCCATGAATACACCGGCATTTACCGAAAAAACTTCAGCATTATAACGCAGGCCGAAATACACGTTATAAGCCAATCCATCAGTCAAACTCTCGATAAAACCGCTCTCGCCCGAATAGAATCTATCACCCGAAGAGTTGCCCCAGAAAGACGACATAAAACTCTTATAATCCGTGTTTTCCATGTCAATGCCGGATAACACTCCTTTGCTCTGATAGTTGACCTCACGGCTATAATTGACACCTCCAAACAAGACAGCACTAAGTTTTCCGTTCTTCGTAAGCGTCTTATTTAAATTCAGATTCAACGAATGAGAAGTAGATGGTTTCCTGGCATTTACAGGAATCGAGTACCTTATGCTGTTTTCATCGAACCAAATCGCGGAAACGCGTGCATCCTGCGTAATATAACCGCTGAAGTTCAAAGCCCAGAACATCCTGATTTTCTTGAAACGACCATCCCCATAGAACCAATACCTGTGCTTCATCGACGGATGCAAATAAATATTACCAGCCGTGATTCTCGTAGGATCCAAGATATTGAACGAAGGAATGATACTGGCTGCAGACGGACGCTCAGAATCGAAGTCATAACCAGCGTATGCGTAATTCCCCTTTACAGACGTATTGAACTTCAAGAACGGAGAAAAAGCTAATGTCCAATCATCCTTACCAGTCCTCGTATCTATGCCATAAGACCTGGAATAATTCTCATTATTCACCCACCTTACAATACCGCCGAACTGCAAATTCGTCTCACCTTTATCATACTGCCCAAGTATTCTTCCATAATTACTTATGTAGTGGTTCTCCGATTTGGATGTATAATAATCATTGACAGAATGGTCCTGATTGAAAGCATCGCTGTTGCTGGTCCTTACCTTATAATAACTGGAGACAAACCCCTGGACCGCCCAATTCTTGCCTATCGGCTCGACATACTGAAAGCTGCCGCCATAAGTGTAATTATACCCGCCATTGTCATAAAAAAGGTTTCTGTCAATGCTGGAGTTATCTTTAGCGTACCACGTAGATGAATTCTCTCTGGAATCACCGTTGAAATTACCATAAGAATATGTACCTGTAACAGTTATGGACCTACGCTTCTTTCCGAGATTCTTCACGCCGGCGGTAACCTTCGCTTCCTAAATAGCCTGAACATCAGGTTTCAACAGAATCTTTTTCAAATCAATAGTCTTCCTGACATAAATGGTCTTGTGATACGGCTTATATCCCATGAACTCGACATAGAAATCATACTCCCCTTTCGTAACGTCATTCATATGGATTTTTCCGTCAGGACCTGTAAGTGCGAAATTGGTGATGATTGTGTCCTTAACATGTTTCAAATAGACCGAGGCGAACGCAACAGGCTCTTTAGTAACCGAATCCGCTACTTCTGCCGTAAGATTGTAGGCACGGTTATTAGAGAACATATCATATGAAATGACAGATTGCGCACTGATACCTGTTCCGAGAAACAACGAAACAAATAATGCAAGAAGAGTAGTTTTAAAACAAGTCAGCTTCATATCGTTAGTTCATTAATAGTCAAATAAATAATTATTTATTACTCTACTTCCTAATATATACCGCAAAGGTGTAAGAATACCCTGTTTCAGGGTCGATTTCGGCTGGAGTTTCCGACTCCAGTGTCCATACTGACGGGTCTATCGCCGGGAAGAACACGTCTGCGCCCGGAATGACCGTATGTACGTGAGTGATATACAGTTTGTCGGCTGAGGTCAATGTCCTTTCATAGGTTTTTGCTCCACCTAGGACGAAACAATGATCCGGCATTGACCCGGACGAAGAAGAATCTGCTGGGGCCGGCATCGGCTGGGCTGCGGCTGCGAAAGCTTGGGCGACGTCGGATACTTGGATCACACTTTCGGGAGCCTCGAACGGGGCGTGGGAGATGACGATATTCCTGCGGCCCGGTAACGGACGACCGATGGAAAGCCATGTCTTATAGCCCATTATGACAGGTGCGCCCATGGTGGTCTTGCGGAAATACTTCATATCCGCTGATATGTGCCACAAAAGTTCATTGTCACGGCCGATGGCCATATCGTCGGCTACTGCCGCTATTATGTATTTCTTCATATACCCGTTGGCGGAATTAATTTAAGTTGATAAATATGAGTAAAAAGTTGTACATAT
>OBKV01000085.1_pt1 | contig 99595 bp, 87 predicted proteins | sample 1517301 | NCBI WGS metagenome assembly OBKV01 (sample SAMN04571685, study PRJEB22368) | human gut metagenome | biome: human gut; material: stool | host: Homo sapiens | place: Luxembourg | collected 2012-06-29 | reverse complement strand
TATAATAAAAAGAAGTCGTAAATATGTTAACAGAAATCTTATCAATCATTGGAGCATTCATACTAAGCATGGCATGTGGTATATTTTTCATTCCAACAGTTCTGAAATTTTGCAAGAAGAAAAAGTTGTATGATATTCCAACCCTAAGAAAAGTGCATAGCGCACCCATACCACGATTGGGTGGCATTACGTTTATACCAAGCATGATGATTTCAGCTGTGGCTGTATTGCTTATCATAGCTACAAATAATATTCAAGACAAAATCTCACTCAGTATGTGGAGCGTAGGCTTTATCTTGAGTCTATCAATTATTTACTCTGTAGGAATTATTGACGATTTAATCGGTCTAAATGCCAAAGTGAAATTTGCTGCTCAAATTCTCGCTGCCAGCATCATGCCTTTCTGCGGACTTCAAATCAATGACCTCTACGGATTGTTTGGCATTTACGAGATACCATCGGTTGTTGGTATACCTCTGACCATCCTTATATTTGTATTCATTGATAATGCACTCAATCTGATAGATGGCATAGATGGATTGGCAACAAGTCTCTCCATCATAGCTCTCCTTGGTTTCTTCTATTGCTTCATACCATACAACTTGATAGCTTATGAAGTAATGATTGCCGGTTTATTAGGAGTACTAGCAGTATATCTATATTATAATATGTGGGGAAAAGTAGAAAAAGGAACCAAGATTTTTATGGGCGATTCAGGCAGCTTAACATTGGGATTTTTTTTAGCATTCCTATTTGTCAAAGCAATTGCTGTAAATCCGAACGTGATGCCTATGTCTCCAAAACGCGTACTGATAGCATATAGTCTGCTCATCATTCCAACATTTGATGTCGTAAGAGTAGTACTACATCGCATCAGAAACAGAAAACCGATTTTTGATGCTGACAAATGTCACATACATCACAAATTCCTGGCTATGGGATATAACCAGCACTATACGTTATTTATCATTATCTTACTAGCCCTAGTTTTCTGCGGCATTAACGTAGTACTTGGCTATATGAATGTAGGATTAACAGGAATATTACTTATCGATATAGCCCTCTATACGATGCTACACATCGGTATCAATCAAAAAATCAATCTAAAAAGTAGAGAAAAGACCATACAAAACAAAACAGAAATCAAGAATAGAAGCAACAGAATGGAGCGTTTTGTAAAACGTTTCACGGATATTCTTGTTTCTGTACTTTGTCTCGTTCTATTCTCTCCCCTATTTGCCATTATCTCCTTAGCTATCAAATGGGAAGACGGATTACCTATTATCTACAAGCAAGAACGCATCGGTCTTCATGGCAAGCCTTTCTTTATCTACAAATTTCGCTCTATGAAGATTGATGCTGAAAAAGATGGTCCTGATCTTTTAGAGATTAGTGGCGACCCAAGACTCACTAAAGTGGGACGATTCCTCAGGGCTCATCACCTCGACGAACTTCCTCAACTTTGGAATGTATTTAAGGGTGATATGGCGTTTATTGGTCCTCGCCCTGAGCGCAAGTTCTATATTGATCAAATTATGGAACATGATCCTCGCTATGAGTATCTCTATCAGATTCGCCCAGGAGTCACCTCCTACGCTACTCTCTATAATGGTTATACTGATACCATGGAGAAGATGCTACGACGTCTGGATTTAGATCTCTACTACTTAGAGCACCGCTCATGGTGGTTTGATGCTAAGATTCTCATCAAGACTTTCATCAATATCGTTTTTGGAAAGAAATTTTAAGAATAAACTTAAGAAATTAGGGCAAGCAACCAGAATTGTGCTTGCCCTAATTGTATTTATAGACTTATTCATGTAACTATGCAGCGTTATTCAAAACATGAAATGACTCACCCGATAAATCAGGGGATTAAGCAACAAGCAAGTGCAAAATTCCATCCCATTGTCTGTTGTTATGGACTTAATTTTTCCCTTGAAAACCACTTTGTTTGGCTGGTAAAGTATGATTTTAAGGCCTAATTTAACATTATTAAACATAAATATGTCAAAGAAATCCACTTTTGCGTGATTTTTCTCACTAAAAAGTTTGTATTATCAATGATTATTCGTATCTTTGCAGCAACAGAATCCGCCACGCTTCCCATTTGAACAGCGAACCAGGGCGGGTCTTTTGCTTTTATGGGAACATTAAGATTATACACTAAACAGGCTCTTTCTATTTCCGAACAAATAGAACTACTAAAAAGTAGAGGCTTAAATATTGCGGATTCATCCAAGGCTGCAAAATTTCTTGGAGAGGTCAGTTATTTTCGTTTTGTCCAATACCTTCGTCCTATGGAGGCAGACAAGACTACGCATCAATTTAAGCCTAATAGTAAATTTGAAGATGCCGTAGCTCTCTATAACTTTGATATAGAGTTGAGAGATTTGATGTTCAAGGCTGTTCAACGATTAGAGATTGCTTTGCGCACAAAGATTATACAAGAGTTCTCTTTGGCTCATGGACCGTTTTGGTTTTTTGATACAAGTCTTGCTGACGATGAACACAAGTTTATTGAGAATATGAACTCCATAGATAGAGAACTTCAACGTAGCAAGGAGGACTTTATCAAAGAGCATAGGCGCAACTATGACAAGCCGATATTCCCTCCAGCATGGAAAACGCTTGAACTTGCATCTTTCGGCACGCTTTCAAAACTCTATTACAATTTCAGTGACAAGAAGTTGAAGAAGCATGTAGCTCGTCAATTCAATCTTCCACAGCATGAGGTGTTGGAAAGCTGGATGCGTAGTTTAACTGTCCTGAGAAACTGTTGCGCTCACCACTCACGACTTTGGAATCGTTATCTTTCCAACGCTCCACAAATGAATGCCTCTTTACGTGGTGCGTGGGTGGACATTGATGGTGTTGATGCGAACAAAGTATATGCTATAGCCTGTTGTATTGCATATTGGCTTGATTCCATGGGATATGGATTGGACTTCAAGAATGAACTCAAATCCTTACTCGTTTCTTATCCACAGGTAGATCCGGCAGCAATGGGATTCCCTGAAAATTGGATTTCGGAGCCTCTATGGAGATAACTTTATAGATAAAATACAGACAAGCTTGTCGGTAGTGAAAATCCTCCATTACCGACAGGCTTTATTCGGCAAGTCAAGAATAACATAGAGAAATTTGAGCAAGATCATTGCTTGCTCATATTGAATATTTATAGAATTATAATGGTCTTTTTGTTCATTGAATATCCAAATATCCGTTTCTATTCGCTTTAGAAAAATCTGATGAAGAGTGTATAGAATATTGATTAAATAATGCAGGCTTTAATCTTTTCTAAATATAAACTCTCCTATAGTCCGCTGAGTACTGGTCGAACATACTGATATTTTCCAGATTGTTCAACTCACTAAAGACACTAAGCTGAGAGAACTTGGTGATACCTGTGATGAAAACGAATTCCAAGTATGGGTCAAGCTTTTTCAGAGGACTATAGAAGTTTTGCATGATACGACGGAGTTGCTGCAGGTTGTCTTTCTCATGCACTACATCTAACAACGGAGCATCATATTCATCAATAATGACAACCGCCTTTTGACCCGTCTGCTTGTAAGCGCGCTTTACGACTCCTTCCAGTCTTTCATTAGGATAAGTCTCACCTTCCCCTTTACCATAAAGTTTTTCGTAAGGTAAAAGTTAGGGCAAGCACCTATCCCGGTTGCTTGCCCTAATTGTATTTATATTTACTTTTCCTTCCACTCCTCTATCGTACCAGTCTTCGACGAGAAGTTGACACCTATCTGATGAATATGTCGGGCATCCGTAGCGTACTCCTTGGTATAACCCTTTTCCTTTATTTGCTGCAAGGCTCCTTCTGCCGATCCGTCCAGCTTGAACTCGAAGATATAGACATCGTTAGGAGTCTCATAGACACAATCCGCCCTACCCTTGCTCGTCTCCTTCTCACGAAAGAGCATATAGCAACTCAGCATACGGAGGAGCAAATAGAAAGTATAATCGAAGTATCGCTCATACTCTCGCTCATCATTCCTGCGACGCACACTGTACGGAATGCTGGCGAGGAAAGCTGTGAGCGAATCCATGAATTCCTGTAGCTTGCCTTGCTTCAACTGATGTACAGAAGTAATGAGCCAACTTGCAGAATCCTCCTTTGTCTGGAGATAAGCATTTGCCAAGATTGTAAGAAGTCCTTCTCTCACTTCATTGTTCGGGATATCGAGCAAGAACGACTCCGTGTCCTGGTCATAATCCTTGATGGTGAGATAGCCGCTTTGGTAAATCATCGGCAAAGGCTTCTCTATATCCGCCTTATAGTCATCAAACTGTGGCACCCCATAATATTTTCCTACCAATTCATCCAGATTCTCATCAAAATGATTCAACAGACGCACAAGGTAAGTAGGCGTTCCGCTTTTAAACCAATACCCCCCTAACTTCATGTTGTAAAAAGCATTGAGCAAACTAAAAGGATTGAAAACATCCACCATTTTCTCACTGAAGTGATAGCCGTCATATTTCATTTTCAACTTTTGCAGCATCTCCTCTTCCGTGCAATGATATATCTGGGCAATTTCCGCTATAGGCTCGGCAAAATATTTCACCAGCTCATCCTTGGTAATACCACAGAGAGCTTCATAATTTCGGCTTAAGCTGATGTCAGCAGGTTGGTTAAATCCACTGAACATACTGATTTGCGAGAATTTCGTAACACCAGTGAGGAACACAAAGCGAAGGTCTGCGTCAGCCCCCTTAAAAGTGGTATAGAAAGACTTCATGATGTTGCGATGCTTTTCCTCCAAACTAATCATCTTACCAAGATGTTCGACCTGATAGTCAAGTTCTATTACGTCCAAAATCGGCTTGTCGTATTCATCAATGAGCACGACGGCACCAAGTCCCGTTTTTTCATGAGCAGCTCGAAGTACTTTTTGAAAACGCAACCCCAAGTCATTGCTGGTCTTGGCAACTTCATATTGAGCTTCCCATTCGGTGAGATTATCCGACAGCACATCTTCTAAAACTCCATCGTTCAGATAATTGCCCGTACTGAAATCTATGTGAAACACAGGATATTGCTTCCATTCTGTCTCCAGCTTGTCAATAGCAAGTCCCTTGAATAACTCCTTGTTTCCACGGAAATATTGTTCCAAGGTTGACACTAGAAGACTTTTTCCGAATCGCCGAGGGCGACCCAGAAAATATATGTTTCCCTGTACTAATTGGTATATCAAATCAGTCTTATCAACATAGACATAACCACCATCGATTATTTTGTCAAATGTCTGAATTCCTATTGGATATTTCATATTGCTCACATTTTTCCGCAAAGTTACATTTTTTCCACGAAACTGCCAAATGATTATAGCTATTTATTTAATAACGACAAATATTTTCGCAATGCCGATGGGTGACAGGGGTGACAGACCCCTCCACAAAAAACAGGAAACTCGTGTCACTGGTGTCACCCAACAAACTGGCTCCAATAAAGGGCTTGACAGAAAACGGTGACAGGTGACACTTTTATATACTCTTTTTTTATGACTTACCGCGCGAAAATAGATAAAAGATTGATAATCAGAGGGAGACATCCAAATTGGAGGGTAGTGTCTCCAATGCATAAAAAAAAGATGAAAAGTAGGTGTCACCGACACCATTGAGATTTTTTGTAAAACTTTACGCTTTTCAGAAATAAGCCATTTGAAGGAAGGAAATGACTTGTTTACGATGAGGAAATGACTTGTTTGCAATGAGGAAATGACTTAATTAGCAGTCCTAAATGACTTGATTACAGGTTCTAAATGACTTGATTCGCTGTCCTAAATGACTTGTTTACAGGTGCTAAATGACTTGATTACGACCCAAAAACACGCTATTTTATGTAAGTAATTGAAAATGAAACATCTTTTTGTTTCATTAGAAGAAGAGGTTACGAATTAGAAAAATACAGGATGTAGTATCCTGCTGTAATTTGCATAACCAATTAAAGACAGCTGACGAGAATTTGAAGCACTTGATACAGAAGTAAAAACCGCATTTATACCGAAAAAATCTCGCTAATATATAAATTACTATAAATATTTGTAGCAAACTGCATATTTTTCGAGATTTTTTCGTTACTTTGCAATAGAATTAAAAACAGATTAGATTATGCTTATCAGATTCGACTTTAGTAACATCTTTTCTTTTTTAGAAGAAACGGAGTTCAATATGTTGCCTGCAAAATCTTTGAAGAGTCATACAGACCATCTTCATAAGATTAACACCAACGTGAATGTTCTGAAAGGTTCAGTCATTTACGGTGCAAATGGTGCTGGCAAATCAAATATGATTAAAGCAGCAAATTTGCTGCGTGACATTGTTTTAAAAGGTAGAGTTCCTTCTGACATCAGATATATCAGAAATAAATTTTCTGATGAGGTTACTCCTATCTCACAATCAGTAGAGTTCAGCTATAAGAATAAAATATATAACTATGGAGTTACTTATGTGTCAAAGCTCTGCTTGGAGGAATGGCTTTACGAAACAGGTGTAGAAAAAGATGAAATGGTCTTTGAACGTACCTACTCTAAAGAGACAAACAAACCTGTTGTCAAAATGGGCAGGAAATATGTCGATGGTGATGAAAAAAAGGCTCTATTGGTTAGTTTGCTGGAAGATAACATTTTGAAAAATGATGAATTACTTATCAAACATGAGGATATTATCAAGGAGCCAAGAATCAACAGAGTCAGGGAATGGTTCAAAGACAATCTGAAAATCTTCTTCCCTGAGACCAAGTCTGCGTCTATTTTTGATACTCAATACGAAAATCTGAAATTCAAGCATTTTTCCGAAAAGCTCTTAAGAAGTTTTGATGTAGGCATTCAAGACATAGAGTTGCATGAAGATGATTTGGATAAATTTGTCTCGCAGACTGGTATGCCTTTGGATAAAATTTTCGAGGACATCAAGACTAATCTCAAAAAAGAAGAGTCTGGTGTGATTGAAACGCAGTATTTTACTATTGGCGTTACAAAAGAAGAAGATGATAAATATATGATCCGAAGAATAACAACCAGTCATGTTGTAAACAACAAGGCTGTGAGTTTCGAGTTAAAAGAGGAATCGGATGGTACACAACGATTGTTTGATTTTGCGCCAGTTCTTTATGACCTGATGCAGTCTGACAAGACTATCATTGTCGATGAGATTGACAGGAGTATCCATGCCAATCTATTGAAGATGTTTGTAGAAAAGGTGATGGGATTGCCTATCCTTGGACAAATTATCTTCTCTTCCCACGAATCATGCCTTCTTGATTGCTCCATCTTTAGAAATGATGAGATTTGGTTTGTTGAGAAAGACAGAAAGAACCAAAGCTCTCGTTTCTATACGCTTAATGATTTCAAACCACGAAATGATTTGGACATTCAAAAAGGCTACTTAAAAGGACGCTTTGGAGCTATTCCTTTCTTAGCTCATTTAGAGGATTTAAAATGGGAGGACTGACGTATGCCATATAAAAAACGCAGCTACTATAAACATGAGGAAGCCAAGGCAAGAGACTATAGTCTTTTTGTTATCGCATGTGAGGGTACAAAGACAGAACCAAGTTATTTTGCACCGTTCGATAATTTCGAACGTATCAAGGTTAGAATCTTGGAGCATAGGCAAACTGAGTCTGCCCCTTCACATGTATTGGCATCAGCGAAAAAGTATATGACAGAAGAGGGGCTGAATGCTGAAGATGGTGACTCTCTCTGGTGTGTTATCGACGTGGACAAATGGCCTATTGACATGATAAAAGAATTGGGTAGTTTCTGCATAAACACCCCAGGATGTCATATAGCCATCAGTAATCCATGTTTTGAGGTATGGCTTCTATACCACAAGCTTACTGATTTGAAAGATATAGATTGTTCTAAGTCTCACAACGTAAAGGTTGCTTTGTCAAAACTCACCCCAGGTGGATTTTCTGCAACTGAATATGTAAAACTGATGGCTCAAGCTATCATTAACGCAAAAGCCAAGGACTCTCAACCTGGGGAGCAACATTACTTCCCAGCACTTAAAGAAACCAAAGTGTATGAACTGGGTGAGGCTTTAATGGAAAGGATTGGCAAAAATAGTTGGCAGGATTTTATAAACAAGAATATTTAAAATCAGAACCTATGATAAAATTTAGGCAGTAACGTATCCCTATGGATTTCGTTACTGCCTAAAATAAGTAACGCCCCTCTAGTATGCTGTCTTTCGACGCGCCTGAGGGGCTTATTATCTTTAGTTGAATGAACTGTCTTTCTTTTTGCGCTGCAAAGTTAAGAACTTTTTTGAATCTTGTCATATTTCCGTCTTCGTTTGTCGTCATCTCTTTTAATCAAAATGAGGAAAGAACTGATAATCAGTAAACTTTCCTCATTCTTCTTTCAATCACTTTTTATAACTCGTTTACAGGTCCTAAATGACTTGATTCGCTGTCCTAAATGACTTGTTTACAGGTGCTAAATGACTTATTTGGGAAAACGAATACAAAAGAGAAAAGCATCAAAAGGGATAGAAAAGCATCAAAAGGGATAAGTGAGTACCAGAGAAACTGTAACTTTGCAGCGTCCTTCAGAACTTGAAGTGGCAGAATTTGGTATAACAAACAAAAAATGGAAAAATGGAAAAACAAATAACACTTTCAGAAAGCAACAAAAAAGCCGAACTGACATTGACATCAATCCGACTTTTGAATATTTTCAAAACAAGAATCCGTTTAGAACTTCTTGAATTTCAATCGCAAGGTCTTCGAACGAAGAATCATCTTGCTTCCGCTGAGTGCTTCCTTAGCGAAACCTTCAGGAAGATTGTTGATTCCGTAGTATCGCAAATCGTTGGTAACCTCAGTCAAAGGAATATCACCACCATCTTCACCATTGTCCTGATGGCCATGATTAATAAAAGCCTGAGTAATCTTCAAACTATCAGAAGTTTGCTCAAAGCGGAAATACATCCGCTCAGTATTATTGTTATACTGTGTTGCCGCAATCAGTTTAAACTCAATTCCCCAGAAGACATGCAACTTAGACATATCAACCGTCTTGCCATTCTCAAGAGAATCAATACTCTCCAGATGCCAGAAGCCATCAAGCTTGCCATTGTCACTGGATTCCAGTTCACAGGAAGAGAAAGCAAACATGCTAATAGCTACAAAAGCTACCATCATGGCGTGAACAATCTTATATTTTTTCGTAAACATATTCATACTCCACTATTAAAGTTTAAAGATGCCAGACTTGCTTACCGTCAACTGGAAACCAGCATTATGACCCAACATCTGGTCGCTTCCAAAATCCATACCATACGCACCTTTCACCTTCCAATCATGGTTAAAGTGATAAGCACCCTCAATCAGGAAGCTGACATTGTGATGCATTTTATTGAATGGAATCCAATAAGTACCCCATCCTTTCTGGAATGTACCCAACACTCTATATCCGAAACGTTCAGTTGGCATACCGTCAAAACCTAAGTGATAAGCAACAAAACGGTTATTTAAAACCTGGATGCTTCCATCGGTGTTATAAATTGGAGAACGGTAAAGCGGATTACCAATCACCTGTCCCCAATGCTGCCAACCTGGATAATTGGAGTGATTATAGTAGTTATCACAACCTGCAAGATGGTCTGGAATATTCTGAGTACGATCATGATTGTAAGGACCGCTCTGATATTTTGTGTAAATATACTCTAAGACCACATTGCGCAACCAAGTACCATATTTGAGATTCAACTCTAATCCAAGAAGCATGTCCTTCAACTTATATCGATAATAACGGCGTTTGGTGTGAGTATTCCATTGATCACCCGTACCATATCCATCATAATCGAGGAAGAACATAGCGCTATGGTCCTCGAAGAAATGATCTCCATACAATCCGAGTTTCCAGGAATCAGCATCATAATTGATACGGAACACCCAACTGCCCAGCATATTACCGGCTACATTATGATACTCTCCATCGGAAGCATCAGAACCGCCAGGAAGGAAAGCCTGCCACATACCCTTCAAACCTCCTTGAGTAGGTTCAGCCTGCATCACGCCATCCACATTTTTATACGGTGTTCCTCCAAACTGCGTAGCCATTTCCAGTCCCAACTCCACGCTCAGCGGAAAGAAAGAACCCTCATTACCTATCCTCAGATATCCCGCCTTGCTATGATAGAGCACACCATCAGCATACTTGGACTGGCGCTGGGTAAAGTCGTGCTGCCAGTTCTCATCGGTCATCTTACCATAGGCAATATGTCCCTTGATGGCTAACCAATGATTGGCAAAAGGAAGGGTCCAATACTCCGGTAATGCCAGACGAACCTGAGGTACCGGACGAGCATTGATACCCAAAGTCTGGCTACCACTACTCAAAGTCTGATTCTTCAGTTCCATAGGATACTCCTTGGCACCGATACTCAGCACACCATGCAGCCAGCGAGCTTCCACAAAAGCCTGCTGAACCACCACATTACTCGTATAATGAATCGGTGCTGCCACATCCAAGCCATATCCGATGCCCCAGCGACGGGCAGAATCAGTACCCAACGGACGGATGACACTACCTCGGAGATAACCATTATTCTTCTCCAGCGAACTGAGCCCATGCTTATTGGCATTGAGCCAAAGCGGAGTCTTACCCTTGGAGAAAGAACCCTGCATCTCCACTTTGTAATGAATGTCCTTGCCCAGGTCCAACTTACCAGGCTCTACTACATCATCCTGCCAAAGATACTGGGCAGAAACAGAGAGAGGTAAAAGCAGGAATGCACTAAAGACAAACGCTTTTTTCTTATTAGTCTGATAAAATTTCATCTATAATTACTTTCGAAAGTTTTTATTATAACGGAATTTTTCACCTTTTATTATATATAAGGAACAAGTTATTATATTAAGAAATCGGAATAAGCAAAAACAAAAGACAGAATTGAGCGAAATATATGGGAAATATAAAACAATCATCCCTGCCAAATCCCTCTTAAAACCAAACCTATAATGACCTTTAGGGAATTTCCCCCACCCCTTTAGGGAAAAACCTTTCCGCTGCCAGATATTTCGTCGTATCTTTGCAGCAGAAATAAAACAAGAAGTCAAACTTATAAAGAGATATGATTATGAAGAAGTTTATATTAGCCCTTGTAGCAATGGTCACAATGACCTTCACTACTGCATCTGCAATGAGTTACGAGCAGGCTCGCCAGCAAGCTCTCTTCCTGACAGATAAAATGGCATACGAGCTGAACCTCACAGACGATCAGTATGAGGCTGCTTATGAAACCAACCTCGATTATCTGATGAGTGTCAATACAGTGGATGACCTCTACGGAATCTACTGGAGACAGCGCAATATGGACTTGAGCTATATCCTCCTGGACTGGCAATATCGTACATTCATCAATGCCTCATATTTCTATCGCCCTCTCTACTGGTACGCTGGTTACTGGCATTTCGGCATCTACGCCAGATATCCTCACCGCGACTACTTCTTCTTCGGTCGCCCTCACTTCTACGTTTCCTATCGTGGAGGTCACAGTTGGAGAATGAATGGTGGTAGAAGCTGGTATCACGGACGTGATTTCGGTGGTCCTCGCCCAGAAGGTCATCCAAGAGTTGGCATGCGTGACGGATTCAACAGAGGAGATTTCGGTCGTGGACAGAGTTTCGGAAACATGAACCGAAATAATGGAAACTTAAATCGCAACAACGGACAGAGCTTCGGAAATATGAACCGTAACAATGACTATCGCCCTCAGAGCGTGAACAGACCACAGAATAATGGTGGTTTCGGCAACCAGAGCAGCAGTTTCGGCAACCAGAACCGTCAGTTTGGTAATCGCCAGAGCAGTACTCGTACTACTGTTACCCGCGAGAATCCATCAAACAACAGCAGACCTGGTGGTTCTTTCAGTGGCAACCGTGGAGGCAGTTTCGGTAGTGGTTCTTCTATGATGCGCAGCTTTGGCAGTGGCAATACTACCAGCCCATCCAGGAGTTTCACTCCTCGCTCTAATCCAGGAAACGGTGGTGCTTCTTTCGGAAACAGTTCTCGCTCCTTCGGTGGTGGCAATCGTTCTATAGGTGGACCTACAAGAAGTAATGGTGGTGGTTCTCACGGCAGTTTCGGAGGACGCAGATAATTTTGAAGACATTAATTCATAAGATATAAAAACAAAAGAGTTATAAAATTCAAGTAAAAACAAAAGAGAGTTATACAATACGCTGATAATAAGTTAAAGAACAGACCATTTATATGCGTAACATTTACCATGCTGAATAATTAAGTATAGTAAAAGATGAAAGTTCAATAGGTTCAACATAGGTAAAAGGACCAATAGAGAGTTATTTACAGAGGCTTCCCCTTTCTCCTGCAACGGAAAATACGGGAAGCCTCATTTTTTTATATTAATCAAACGTTTCTTTCAAGATAATAAAAACACGTATGATGATTCGCTCAAGAAACTGTTCTTATATCAGATACAGAACTGAATAGAACAACTGGGCGGCGAATACATAGAGCACGATGAGAGGAGATGCCGTAGAAATGCCATACGACATACTGCGGAAAATATCCTCTACCCCCTTCAGATTATCACTGATAACACCAAAACTACAACAGACTACAGTTACGGCAAAGGCTGTATAAGGTATGATGCTCTGCGTAAAACTGCTTGGAAAGAGAGCGCCCATCACGTTTAGCAGAATGGCATGAGGAAGCAGGGTAAGTGCCAGCATGATAATCACAAATACACCCAACTCGAAACTTGCCACGCCCATCGCAAAGCGCTGACGATATTCATCGGGCTTATAATGGACAATACCACTTCTACAGAAAGCTCCATAGGCGATACTACCCAACACCAGCCACACTAATACGGGCGAAGCTAAATTATCCTGGAACTGACCGAAGAACCAGCGGATGCCCTCAGAACTCAAGAGCGAACGGTTATAGTCCTCCGGCATCGCAGCCGTCAACAGCCACGAAGTCAGCATCAGCAGGATTTGAGCCACGCCCAAACCTAAAGCCAAATACGAAAACACCTTCATTTTCTTCATCGTTCTCTCTATTCTTTTCCTGATTAACCCCTATTCTATATCTTTCTTGATGCCGCAGCTTATTCTGGATCAGCTTCGAGATTGTCGATATCTAAGATGCGAAGTTCGCAGGCTCTTACCACCAGACGGGTAGCATTGATGCCCATACCATTGTTGCCATCTGGGAAGAGTTTCTGTACCAGTTCGTTCTGTCGCTTTTCCAAACTCTTCACACCGAAAGGCATACCTCGCAGATTGGTAATCTGTTCCTTGGTATAACCGAGGGCAAGATGGCGAAGGAAGCGCTCGTCATATTCGTCAATCTCATAATTTACCAAAGCCTCCTGGCGCATCAACTGACTATTGACACTTTTCTTGAAACGTTCTACGATCTTCTGCAGAATCGGCTGATTGAAAACCATCTTCTTACCACTCATGCAGGAAGCCACATCGCCACGGGTCAGGAGTTCCCCACTCTTCAGGATAATACCATCGCAACCTGCATCAAGAACATCCACCCAGAGCTTCTCATTCAGGATTTCTCCCGTGAAAATCAATACCTTTACGTTAGGATACTGTTCCTTGGTATAGCGGCAGATTTCTACACCCACCGTAGTGGAACCACCCAAGCCAAGATCGAGAAGCACGAGGTCAGGCAACTGCTGTTTGATGAGTTTCCAATAGCTCACCTCACTGTCAGCTGTTCCAATAATCTCAGCTTCAGGTATATCGTTTTTGAAAATTCCTTCCGTACCTTTCAGTTCCAAAGGTACATCCTCTACTATGATTACTTTAAAATTGTCCATCATCGTTTATTTGAGTCTATGTTGAATTTATGCTTTAACTATCTTTGATTCTATACTAACATCCCCGGCAACACCACCTCAATGACCAGGAATCCATCATCAGAAGGCTTTGCCTGGATACCGCAGCCACGAAGATTGGTCGTTTCTCCCATCTCCCTCACTATCTGGCGGCAAACTAAGAATCTCATATCCACAGTCAGCGGAGTGAAAAGGCGATGATGCAAGGAATCGTCGTATCTCAATCCTGAGAAGACAAACTGGCAGGTGGCATAAGCCGTATGCACAGATTTAATTTCCGGTTTCACTTGCGTGGTGGCAATACCATGCGCCTTGGCAAGATCCTTCACGGTTTCCTGTATCAGTCGGAAGAGATAATCCTTCAGCGCAGCATCACACTTCAGATTGGTTTCCACCTGTTCCATCGCCTGCGCACTCAGCATCAGATAGATGGATTTATAGTAATCTACCAATTCTTTCAGAGAAGCTACATCATCGGGGGATGCCTCTATCAACTGTCGGATACGTGACGGATAATACATCGTCTCATGCTTCAACGTAGAGAGGCAATTATCTAATACAGAATTAGATACGTGCAAACGATCATTCTCAAATCGCACCCGTCTCAACTCATCTTCCAGCAGTTGATTATCTGCCTCCTTGCCATTCGATAAATCCAGTCCACGTTTCAGTTCTTCCTCAATCTCATGCACCACCTCATCCAAACGGAAATTGGCACGGGTATGCCGGGACTTCTTACTCCATATTTCCCTGATGCGCTTCAACTTCTCCGGTATAGACTGGTCGCTGAGCAACAGAAGATTGATATCACGGATGCGATCCACCGCAAAGCGATAGGTCACTACATGGCGATAATAGAGCAGATAGTAGGCTATCGGCAACTGCAACAACAGGAGAAAGAGCAGGATGACAGCTACCGTCTTGGAATTTTCCGAACTCTGCATCGTGCGGACATACTCAGGCAGTGTATTATCAGTACTCCGTTCCCGGAAGAGTTTGGTATAAATCTTATTGTTTCTATCATACAAAGTCCATTGATGCAAGGCAAGCGCAGCCACCGCACTCTCATTTCTGATGTCGAGAATAATGCTGTAGTCGGTCGTCACACTATCAGCAAACCATTTCAGTTCGGCAGCTTGAGAGAGTTTTGGACAGCTCACCATCAGATTTTTACCCTGAGGATACTGGCGCAGATAATGCTGATTGAGATAGTAGATGGCAGAATCAGCAAATGCCAAGGTTCGCTGGTATGTACCATTGATATTGCTATAATAAGCACTGTCGGCAAAGGCATCAGCCAAAGTGAGTTCTCGGGAAACTTTTCCGGTAGCCAGAGTATGCTGATGTATCTGGGATGCAAAAGACGACACGGATGATGCCAACAAAAGGATGACACCAACGATCATCCGTCCGATTCCCTTAGGCAGTCGGAAACGGAACACACTGCCCTTTCCCACTTCACTCTCTGCCTCAATATGACAAATATTGAAGATACTGCTCACCTTCTTATATTTCTCGATGATACCCTTGCAGTTGAGGAGTCCGAATCCATGACCGCCCGTATAGGTACGGTCGAAGACATGAGCCAATTGTTCCTCATCCATTCCCTTACCGGTATCAGCGATGACGATTTCTACGTATTTATCATGTTCCTCTGCAGAAACAGTAACCTTACCTCCTGCAGGAGTAAACTTGCGTGCATTGTCGGCGATAGTATTGATCATAAAGAGCGTCAGGGTGCGGTCTGCCTTCACCTTAGCTGCAGTTGGCTGCACATCGAGTTCTATCTTCTTCATCTGGAAACTCATCTTGCCCTTTGCCACAATATCGAAAAGCGGTTGGAGAGGGAAAGAGACGATACGGAGATTCAAAGTTCCCTGTCGCATCTGAATCCAGTTGGTCAGGATGGTGTTATACTGGTTGATCTTATCCGTCAGTTCTGAGATATACTCATACCGTTCCTGTTTCACCTCATCCGGGGTACTTCCATCATCCTCTGCCAACTTATCCACCTCATGAATCATGCGGTCGATGAAAGGCGTGATACTGTTTACTAAAGAGACCTTGGCACGCTGCTCCAGATTACGTTTTTTATTGTCATCAAGATGCAAACGGGCGATGGATATCTCTTCATCCAATTCTTCTTTTCTTTCATTTATATCATTAATATACTGAGTATTACGTTGTTTCCACTGCTCTAATGGTTCAAGCAGGGAAGACAGCGGTTTAGACTGTATCTTTCTTCTTCGCATACGGTCGAAGAGATACAGGAGGATGACCACGAGCAATATCATGACGAGTACTGCTGCTATCATAAGATTGAGCTGCAGAGCATTGTCATCAAGCAAGGCGGCGCGAGCTTCCAACTGCCTGTCCTGACGGGTTCGCTCCTGTAAGTCAAGGTAGATATTGCGGTTGTAGTCACTCTGCTGTTTATTATCGAGCGCAGAATATACCAGACAAAGTCGTTCACGGATAGAAGCCACCAGATCGGGAGCCGACTTGATATTCTTGCTCACCTGCAAGGCCCGAACAAGACAGTCGCCCGCAGAATTATAATCCTCTATGGCAAAGTAACATTCAGCCAGCGTACGATAACCACCTGCTATCTGGTAGGTATCACCATAAGAGATGAAAAGGTTCAACGCACGCTGAGCTAAATTACCAGCCAAGAGCGTATCTGGCATCTGTTCTACATTCAGATACTGGATAGCCGGCAAATTGTTCCGGATAAGAAAATCCCGCATCTTGGCTTTCTGCAGATGTTCACTGATAGCCTGAAGGGCATTAGCCTGCCAGTAAGGATAACCGCCGGCCATCGTACCATCGGGCATGACAACTCGTCCGGCTGAAGCCAACATATAGCATTGTATCAGATAGTCAAATTCCGTCTGTGCTATCTGTTCAGACGTTCCATTGGTGATCGCACCACCCGAACCGATATTATATAGATAGTTGAGATACTGGGCAGTATCTGCTTCAAGAGCATCCGCATCGATATCATTCAAAGCCTTCAGCATCGATTCTTCCAGACCGACATAATAACAATAGGTGGCATCAACGATATCAAATTCGCTATGAGCATAGGTGGCACGTCGCCGCTCACGGGGTGGCAGATTGGAAGCCTCCTCGCCCAAGCGGCGCAAGCGCACCATCGCTTTCTCGCGATAGGAATAAAAATCTTTGTTGTGAGATTCCCGCTGACAGATGCGCATCATCTGCACATCAGCAATGAGAAGCTCCAGTTGGTTGTTGCTCTTTTCTTCCACAAGACCGAGCCATCGGCGAGCCTCCTTGTAGTTCATCTTTGCCATCTCTACGAATGCTAAGTTATTACAAGCCTCAGCATATCCGGCACTATAGTCATCAGAAAGAGCTAAAGCTCTCTGTGCCAGCATCTTAGTAGAATCAAGATTGCGGTAGTGATAGGCGTATGAAAGTGCATTCAACCGATCCACCTCCTGCTTATGAGAAGGACCACAAGCTGAATAGAAAAACAGCGCCAACATCATCACAATGAAGGCGCTGAACTTTTGCGTGATATTAATTTGGGCCATTAAGCCATTAAATTCTCAATTAACCACGAGCCTTGGCAATATAGCCAAGAGCCTCTTTACACTTAGCAGTAACTGCAGCCCAGTCGCCAGCAGCTACAGTCTCCTTAGGGAAGAGCTTAGAACCCATACCTACACAGAGAACACCTGCCTTGATCCAAGGAGTCAAGTTCTCTTCAGTTGGCTCTACAGCACCAGTAACCATGATATTGCTCCAGCGCAAAGGTGCCATTACATTCTTAACGAATGAAGGACCACCTACGTTACCTGCAGGGAATACCTTAGTTACATCGCAACCTGCAGCCTGAGCATTGTTGATCTCAGTTACAGAACCACAACCAGGAGAATAAGGAACCAGGCGACGGTTGCATACAGGAGCAATCTCCGGGTTGAAGTTAGGACCTACGATAAAGTTGGCACCCAACTGGAGATAGAGAGAAGCTGTACCAGCATCAACGACAGTACCAGCACCAAGGATCATCTCTGGGCACTCCTTGTCAGCCCACTTTACCAACTCACCGAAGATTTCGTGAGCGAAATCACCACGGTTAGTAAACTCGAATACACGTACGCCACCCTCATAACAAGCCTTGATGACGTTCTTGCAAATTTCAATATCCTTATTGAAGAATACAGGAACCATACCAGTCTCTTTCATGGCTGCCATGACCTGCATTTTGCTAAACTTTGCCATTTTTTATTTAAATATTAAATGTTAAATAGGAAGAGCGCAAATGAATTCTACACACTTCACTCTTCACTTAAATTATCGCTGAACGCGACCATTAGCGTTACCACCAGCAAGACTCTCTACCTCGTCAACAGAAACCAGATTGAAGTCGCCAGGGATAGTGTGCTTCAAAGCAGAAGCAGCTACTGCAAACTCCAAAGCCTCAGCCTGAGTATTCTTAGTCAAGAGACCGTGGATCAAACCGCCAGAGAAAGAGTCACCACCACCAACGCGGTCGATGATTGGGTTGATGTCATAATGCTTGCTCTGGTAGAACTCCTCGCCGTTGTAGATAAGAGCCTTCCAACCATTGTGTGTAGCAGAGAGAGACTCACGAAGTGTAGAAACTACATACTTGAAGCCAAACTCCTTCATCATACCCTGGAAGATACCATAGTATCCCTCAGCGTCAGTCTTACCACCCTCTACATCGGCATCTGGCTTGAAGCCCAAGCAGAGCTGAGCATCTTCCTCATTACCAATGCATACATCTACGTACTGCATCAATGGACGCATAACAGAGATCGCCTTCTCTGAAGTCCAGAGCTTCTTGCGGAAATTGAGGTCAACAGATACTGTTACACCATGACGCTTAGCAGCCTCACAAGCCAACTTGGTCAACTCAGCAGCCTTGTCGCTGATAGCAGGAGTAATACCACTCCAGTGGAACCACTGAGCACCCTCCATAATCTTGTCGAAATCGAAATCAGATGGATCTGCCTCAGCGATAGAACTATGAGCACGGTCATAGATTACCTTAGAAGGACGCATAGAAGCACCTGTCTCTGCATAATAGAGACCAACACGGTCGCCACCACGAGCAACGAAATCGGTATTCACACCATAACGGCGGAGAGCGTTAACTGCAATCTGACCAATCTCATGCTTAGGCAACTTAGATACGAAGTAAGCCTCATGACCATAGTTAGCTACACTGACTGCTACGTTAGCCTCACCACCACCAGGGATGATACGGAATGATTCACTCTGGATAAAACGATCATTACCTTCTGGGGACAAACGAAGCATGATCTCACCTAATGTTACAATTTTTGCCATTGCTTGAAATGTTTTTTAATTTGTTTCTTTATAGTTGTTCTTCGAATTCAGTATCAAATAATTTTCATTCTGTTCCGAATATCGTGGCAAAAATAATCATAATTTCTCAAATAACGAAACAAAATCGAGTTTTTTTTTAGTTTTTGTGCAAAAAAGTTGCTGTGCATTCGCACAATTCAATTTTTTATTGTAAATTTGTACCGAATATTCTATATGTGGACGCACACACGGAAAATGGAAGTTCTCTGAATTACCTTCTTCGCACAGTACAACACGCGCATCTACATATATTATATTAATGTACGCACGTGAAAGAAAGTGCATCATAGACTTAGTTTAATAACAAATTGGCAAAAAACTAGTAAACGCTTAAAACATGGCCGAAAAAATAAGAATCAAAGATATCGCCGAAAGGGCTGGCGTATCTGTAGGTACTGTCGATAGAGTTCTTCACGACCGCCCTAACGTCTCCAAACCTGCCCGCGAAAAAGTGGAACAGGCGCTCAAGGAGATGAACTATCAGCCTAACATGTATGCCAGTGCTCTGGCATACAACAAGTCATATACCTTCTACTTGCTACTTCCGAAGCATGAATCTGAGGCTTACTGGGAGGAGATAGAGGAAGGTGCACGCAAATGTGAGGAAAGCAAACGCGATTTTCACATCAACGTGAAGATCAACTTCTATGAGCGCTCCAACGAGGAATCTTTCATCGAACAGGGAAAGGCTATCATCGAAGAAAAGCCGGAGGGTGTCATCGTCGTGCCTTCATCTCTTGAAATTACCAGAGCATTTACCGACCAATTGCATGAGTTGAACATTCCGTTCATCTTGCTCGACTCCTACATGCCTGATCTCCGCCCACTTTCCTTCTTCGGACAGGATTCTTTCTGCAGTGGATTCTTCGCTGCCAAGATGCTCATGATGCTTGCTTTCAAAGAAAAGGAGATTATGCTGATGAGACAGACAAAGAACGGAATCGTGGTCAGCAAGCAGCAGGACAATCGCGAGGTAGGGTTCCGTCACTATATGCACGACCATTTCCCAAGCGTCAAGATCAATGTGCTCGACCTGCCACTCAATGGTTCCCGCGCTGAGTTCATGAAGATGCTGGAGAAATACTTTGCCACCAATCCGAATACGCACCATTGCATCACCCTGACCTCGAAAGCTCATATCGTGGGGGACTTCCTGCTGAAGACCAACCGCCGTGATGTTCAAATTATGGGATATGATATGGTGGAGAAGAATGCAAAATGTCTGAGAGAAGGAAGCATCTCCTTCCTTATCGCACAGCATGCCTACATGCAAGGATACAACTGTGTGGAGACGCTCTTCCGGGCACTCGTTCTCAAGAAAAAGGTAACACCGGTCAACTATATGCCTATCGAGTTGCTGATGAAGGAGAATATCGACTTCTACCGCCGAACGCAGTTGTAGGAAGATTCTGGGGATATTTTTAAATAAGAATAAATAGAATTTTATGTAATTATAAATAAAAAAAACAACTACAGATGAAACAATCAAGCTTTATCAAAATTAACCCTGCCGACTCGGTAGTGGTTTGCTTGTGCCCTATGAAGAAGGGCGAGACCATCGAAGTAGATGGTAAGTCTATCACCCTCTTGCAGGATACTCCTGCCGGACACAAAGTGCTCATCAATGATGCACCTGAAGGAAAGGACATCATCAAGTACGGTTACCCTATCGGTCATGCTAAGAAAAATCTGAAACAGGGTGAGTGGGTCAACGAGAATAACCTCAAGACCAACCTTGCCGGCACTTTGGAATATACTTACAATCCTGTAGATGAGCAGTTGAACATCGAGAAGGAAGACCGCACCTTCCTGGGCTACGTGCGCAAGAACGGTGAGGTTGGCGTAAGAAATGAAATCTGGGTAGTTCCTACCGTAGGCTGCGTGAATGGCGTAGCGGAAAAACTGGTTGAGCGACTCAAGGAGGAGACAAAATGCGAGGGCATTGATGCCATCCATGCTTGGCACCACAACTTCGGCTGCTCTCAGCTCTCTGGCGACCACGAGAATACCCGCAAGGTGCTCCGTGACATCTGCCTCCATCCAAACGCAGGTGCAGTACTCGTTCTTTCACTCGGATGTGAGAATAATCAGCCTGACGAGTTCATGGAGATGCTCGGCGACTATGACAAGGATCGCATCAAGTTGCTCGTAACCCAGAAGGTGGAAGGCGACGAACTGGAAGTGGGTATAGATATGCTCTGGCAGCTCTACGACAAGGCTAAAACTGACAAGCGTCAGGAAGTTCCTGTCAACAAGTTGCGCGTAGGTTTGAAGTGCGGTGGTTCTGACGGGTTCAGCGGTATTACTGCCAACCCATTGGTAGGTGAGTTCTCTGATTGGCTCGTTGCTCAGGGCGGTACTTCTATCCTTACTGAGGTACCAGAGATGTTCGGTGCAGAGACGATTCTCATGAACCGTTGTGAGAACAAGGAATTGTTCGATAAAACCGTTCACCTCATCAATGATTTCAAGGAATACTTCCTGAGTCATGGCGAACCTGTAGGTGAGAATCCTTCTCCTGGCAACAAGGCGGGCGGTATCTCTACATTGGAAGATAAGGCTCTCGGTTGTACACAGAAGTGCGGTCGTGCACCAGTTAGCGGTGTATTGCAGTATGGTGACCGTCTGGAGACAAATGGTTTGAACCTCCTTTCAGCACCAGGCAACGACCTTGTGGCAGCCACAGCCTTGGCATCAGCAGGATGTCAGTTGGTTCTCTTCACCACCGGTCGCGGTACCCCATTCGGCACCTTCGTACCAACCATGAAGATTTCTACCAACAGCACCTTGGCAAAGAACAAGCCAAACTGGATTGACTTCAATGCCGGCGAGCTCGTAGAGGGCACAGAGATGAAAGATCTCGTACGCAAGTTCATCGACAAGATCATCTCCGTAGCCAGTGGAGAGGAAGCTCGCAACGAGGAGAATGGTTATCGCGAGATTTCCATCTTCAAGAATGGAGTAACACTTTAAAGAAGTGAAGAACAAAGAGTGTAGAGAGAAGAACCCTACACGCTTACTAAATATAAGAAGAATGAGTAATAAGAAAGGATTGTTGGCTTTATCGCCACTGATTTTATTGATAGCAATGATAGCCCTCTTTACGGGATATTCCGCAGAGGAAAGTCATAAGGATACGAGCCTGTCGCTCACCGTGGCATTCATGATTTCAAGCATCTATGCCGTAGCCATCTCGGGCGGTATGCCTATCAGAAAACGCATCGACACCTATAGTCGAGGGGCTGGAGCCAACAACCTCATGCTCATGCTATGGATATATGTGCTGGCTGGTGCATTCGCTGCATCGGCAAAGGCGATGGGAGCAGTAGATGCCACCGTCAACCTTGCCCTGAGCTTGTTGCCAGCCAGCATGATATTACCCGGTCTCTTCCTCGCTGCCTGCTTCATATCGCTCTCGATAGGCACCAGCGTGGGAACCATCGTAGCTCTCGTGCCCATCGCGGCAGGTCTCGCCCACTCTGTGGATGCTAACCTGGCACTGACCGTAGCCATCATCGTGGGTGGAGCCTACTTTGGCGACAACCTGTCTTTTATCTCTGATACAACGGTCGTAGCTACCCAGACACAAGGTTGCCAGATGAGTGACAAGTTCAGAGTAAATGCCCTCATCGTCATCCCTGCTGCCATCATCATCCTGATTATATATGGAATATTGGGCGCAGGAACCAAGGTACCAACCCATATCGATGCGGTACAATACATGAAGGTTCTACCTTATATAGTAGTACTCGTCACGGCTATCGCTGGCATGAATGTGATGGCAGTGCTGACATTGGGTTCCATTCTCTGCGGCATCATTGGCATCATCGACGGCGGTTACGACATTTTCGGATGGTTCTCTGCCATGGGCAATGGCGTGATAGGAATGGGAGAACTCATCATCATCGCTATGATGGCTGGAGGTATGCTTGAGATCATCCGTGAAAACGGAGGCATCGACTTCATCATCTCCAAGATTACAGCTCATGTAAACAGCAAAAGAGGTGCCGAACTGTCTATCGCTGCCCTCGTCTCAATGGTGAATATCTGTACTGCCAACAATACAGTGGCGATTCTTACCGTGGGAAATATCTCTAAGAAGATAGGTGACAAGTTTGGGGTAGATAACCGCAAAGCAGCAAGCATACTTGATACCTTCTCCTGTACCATACAGGGATTGATACCATACGGCGTGCAGATGCTCTTGGCAGCAGGACTTTCAGGACTCAGTCCGCTCGACATCATCCCTTACCTCTATTATCCAATGGCTATCGGCTTAGCAGCCCTGTTTGCCATTCTCTTCAGATATCCAAGAAGATTCAGTTAAAGAATAAATAGGAAATTCAGTTTCTGGGAGAAGGAAGAATGAAAAAGGAGGAATGAAAGAAAGGAATAAAGGAAGAAATGATTAAATGAACAAGGAGGAAGAATGAAAGAGAGGAAGGAAAATGGAAGGAAATAAAGATTTTTAAAAATAGGAATCACGATGGACTTTTTACAGAGAAATCTTTTCACGAAATTGCGCTCGGAAAACTTCGGCACAAAGGAGGAACTGGAGGCGATGACCACCTTCAAGAAAAAGAAGATTGCGCAGATGATGAAAAACCTGAACAACGTGCCTTCAGGTGAGGTGCTCATGCACAACAGTTTTCTCAACAGACGCTTGACCAAGATTCAGAAAGAGGAACCGCACGTCATTGATACGTCCATGGAAACAATCTATCTGCTCCGACTGATTGTGAGCAATGCCAATGCCATGCTTTCCGGCGGCATCAGCATCAGGGGCATCATCCAACTGGGACTCTATCTTCGTACCCGGGGCGACAAGGTGGATTTCGTAAAACTCGACAATTGGCTCATCAAACTGCATCTGCAGAGAATGGCTCAACTGGAAGGAAGCGTGCTCATCACCTTCTTCAACTTTGAACAGGATGAAATCCCATTTGTCAAGTTGGTAGAGAGAGGAGCCTATAAATTGACCCTTCGCTCACTATACTACAACATCAAGGACATGGAAGACATCAAGTTCCAGCAATCACAGGTAGGATTCGTGCATACTACAGGCGGTTCCATGCGCAAGAACCTGAGCCGAAGTATGAGATTCTTCGGATATGCACCAATAGAATCTGCCAGCAACTTCTTCAACGGTTTCTTTAGATCACTCTCTGAAATCGAAGAATAAAATATAAAATTAATATAAAAAAAGCGCACGCCTGACTCATATATCAGACGTTTTTCGTAACTTTGCACTCATGAAGCGTATTTTTATAGTAATCATAGCAATAATCATGTCCCTCGGCATCCAGGCGCAAGTGCAATGCGAGGATACCTGTCAGCATGTACATGGCATCGACCTGAGCCACTATCAGGGCAATGTGTTCTGGGAAACTGTAGGTGATAACTCCAAAATGGCTTACGTATATCTCAAAGCCACGGAAGGAGCAACCAACGTGGACAGCAAATATAAACAAAACATAGATCTGGCTCACAGATATGGACTGAAAGTTGGTTCATATCATTTCTATCGTGCCCGCATTCCACAGCAGACTCAGTTGAAAAACTTCATGGCACAATGCCGACCTGGCGATCAGGATCTGCTGCCGATGATAGACGTGGAAACCAAGAGTAACCTGCCTACAAAGGAATTCTGTGACTCGCTCTTCAAGTTCCTGCATCTCGTGGAGAAAGCCTACAAGCAGAAACCGCTCGTCTATACAGGTGCCAACTTCTACGACAACTACCTGCTCGGCAAGCTCAACAGCTACAAGATCATGATAGCCCAATACACCAAGCGAGAGCCTGTGCTCCGTGATGGCAGGGATATTGAGATGTGGCAATATACCGGAAAGGGACGACTCAACGGTGTAAACGGCTATGTAGATAAAAGCCGATTTATGGGAAAACATAAGTTGAGAGAAATCAGATTCCGACACCGATAAAGGGGAATCAGAATCCGATAACGAGAAAGCAAGAATTATTTAGTAATATATAATATTTAGAAATAAAATGGCAATTATAAAATGTCCAGAGTGCGGACATCAAATCAGTGACAAAGCACCCGTTTGCCCAAGTTGCGGCGTAGAAATAGCAGGCAAGGTTATCAAATGCCCTAACTGCGGAGAGGTTTACTTCAAGGTTCAGGAGATGTGTCCTAACTGCCATCGACCTACTTATCAGGCTCAGGTACCACCCGTTACAGACCCAAAGCCTGTAACTCCACCTGTACCTCCTGTACCACCGACAACTCCTGCGGCACCAGCTTCACCGGTTTCTCCTACTCCATCAGCAACTCCAACTGCTCCGGTAACTCCTCGCCCTACAGCACAGGGATCCAAGCAAAATGCAGAGGGAAAGGAACAGCCAAAACAGAAGAAGCCAGGTCTGGTCTTCATCATATCAGCCATCTTCTCTATTCTGGTATGCGGCATTTTCTATTATGTCTACGACAGTGCCAACAAGAACAAGGAACAGGAGGCTTACGAATATGCAATGCAGAGCTCTGACCCGATGGTACTCAAAAGTTACCTGGATACATACAAGGATGCAGATGAGGCTCACCGCGATTCTATCACTGCACATCTCAACATGCTGCAACAGGTAGATCAGGACTGGACCAATGCCCTCGTCAGTGATTCCAAAGAAGCGCTGGAAGCATACCTGCAGAAATATCCAAACACACCGCATAAGAACGAGATTTGGAACAAGATAGACTCCATTGACTGGCAGTTAGCTCAGAGAGACAACTCGGTGGATGCTTATCAGGCATACTTGGATGCACATGCCGACGGTGCTCATATCGAAGAGGCTGAGATTGCCATGAAGAAAATCAAGAGCAGTGAGGTACAGCCAGAAGAGAAGCAGATGATAAGCGGTCTCTTCCGACAGTTCTTCCAGAGCATCAACTCTCGCAATGAGGATGGTCTGACTGCGACTTGCGAGGATATCCTCTCTTCGCTGCTCGGCAAGGCTTCTGCCACCAAGTCAGATGTGGCTACTTTCATGCACAAACTCTACAAGGAAGATGTGAGCAATATGAACTGGCACCTCAACAACGACTACCAGATCAAGAAACGCGAGGTAGGCGATCAGGAATATGAATTCCAGGTACAGTTCTCTGCCCGTCAGGACATCGACAAGACCGATGGCAGCAAAGTAGAGAACAAATTCAAGATCAACGCTACCGTTTCGCCAGACGGAAAGGTTTCTGCCTTCAACATGGCGAAGGTTACCGCAGAATAATTTTCAGGTATGAAAGGTAAGAAGATAACAGATTAATCTCAAAAACAAAAAAACTCCGATGTGATTGATATCCATCGGAGTTTTACTTTTTTAGACGAAACGCTTAATTAGCTTTTTCGCTTATTTTCGATACATTGCTTATTTCGCTTCCTTCATTTCTTTCAGCAATTCCTTCTGACGCTCGGTGAGTCCCGTAGGAAGTTTCACATTATAGGTGATAATCAGATCACCGAATGTGCCGTCGCCTCGGTCATAACCCTTGCCACGAACACGAACCTTCGTACCATTCTGCGTCTCTGGTTTGATCTTCAGTTTAATCTTCGAGCCATTACTCAGTTTCACGATACCTTCACCGCCCAACAAGGCAGTGTACATATCGATATTCACGTTCATGTTCATCTCACCAGTACTCTGACGGGCATTACCACCACATCCGCCGTTGCAACCACCAGCACCGAAATCAGCCCCAGCGTTTCCGCCAAAACCACCGAAACCGCCAAAGCCTCCAGCGCTACGGCCACGACCACGACCACCGAAAAGATTTTCGAAGAAGCTGCTGAAACCACTGCCTCCCGAACCGAAATTACTGAAATCGAAGCCCTCAAACGGATTGCCGCCACCAGCACCACCGCCGCCGAAGCCTCCAAATCCACCGCCAGCCTGTTCATAAGCCTGCGCATTCTTCCACTGTTCGCCATACTGATCATATTTGGCGCGCTTATCTGGATCGGAGATGACATCATAGGCTTCATTCAAAGCCTGGAATTTTGCCTTCGCCTTCGGATCGTTAGGATGCAAGTCGGGATGGAACTGCTTTGCGCGTTTACGATAAGCAGCTCTGACATCCTTCTGAGGGATATTCTTATCCACACCGAGAATCTTATAATAATCTACAAATGCCATAATTACAATTCCTCCATTTTTAAAGTTTTTAGCAATTATCCTACAAAAAGTATGCCGTATTCATTTCTTTTTTGTAATTTTGCATCCAAATGGGAAATTTTCATGTGGACTGACAGAAATGATGACCCATCTGTCAGAAACAGTGACATACCCATTCACTGATACTTGATTTACAGAAATTAATAAATTCTTTCAGTTATGAAACAATTAATGGCTGCGCTACTGATGGCGCTAACTCTTAATCCAAATGCAATCATGGCTAAACAAAGAACTGTCAAGCTAAGAGTAATAGAAACCAGTGACGTACACGGTTCCTTCTTCCCTTACGATTTCATCAACCGCAAGCCGAAGGCTGGTTCGCTCGCTCGTGTTTCTTCATACGTGGATTCTCTCCGCCAAACCTACAAGGACAATCTCATCCTGCTGGAAAACGGAGATATCCTGCAGGGACAACCTACCTGCTACTATTACAACTACATCGCTACAAAGGAAAGAAACGTGGCAGCAGATGTGGTAAACTACTTGAAGTATGACGCACAAACCTTTGGTAATCACGACGTTGAGACCGGTCATGCGGTTTACGACAAATGGATCAAGGAACTCAACTGTCCTGTGATCGGTGCCAATATCATCGACACCAAGACCCAGGCTCCTTACGTGAAACCTTATATCATCCTCAACCGCGAGGGTGTGAAGATTGCCGTCCTTGGCATGATTACTCCTGCCATCCCTAACTGGTTGGCAGAAAACCTCTGGAGCGGTCTCCGCTTTGAGAACATGCTGACTTCTGCCAAGTACTGGATGAAGCAGTTGCAGGAGAAGGAAGACCCGGATGTTGTGATCGGTCTCTTCCATAGCGGTTGGGACGGCGGCATCAAGACCGAGGAATACGAGGAAGATGCAGCACTGAAGGTGGCACAGGAGGTTCCGGGATTCGATCTGGTACTCTTCGGACACGACCATACCCGCCATTGCAAGACCATCACCAATAATGAGGGCAAGCTGGTGGTTTGTCTCGACCCTGCCAACAATGCCATCAGCGTGGCAGATGCAGAAATCACCATCACGATCGATGAGCATACCATCAACAACAAGACGGCGCATATCCTGCAGAACAAGCAGGTGCATGGCAAGATAGCAGACGTGACAGACTGTCCTATCGATGAGAAATTCATGGCAGCCTTCAAGCCTCAGATGGAAGCGGTAGATAAGTATGTCAACAAGGAAATCGGAACTTTCAAGAATGCCATCTACAGTCGAGAGGCATTCTTCGGCGATTGCGCTTTCAATGATTTCATCCTCAACCTGATGCTCCAGATCACCAAGGCAGACATCGCTTTCAATGCTCCGCTGCAGATGAATGCTGTCATTGAGGAGGGACCTATCCGTGTCAGCGATATGTTCAATCTCTATAAATATGAGAACGGACTCTATACCATGCGCCTCACCGGTGAAGAGATACGCAAGCATCTGGAAATGAGCTACGACCTCTGGGTTAACACCATGAAGAGTCCTGACGACCATCTCCTGCAGCTGGACGAAAAGACTTTCGGCGACCAGCAACGACTCGGTTTCAAGAACTTCTCTTTCAATTTCGACAGTGCTGCGGGCATCGACTACGAGGTAGATGTCACCAAGCCTGACGGAGAGAAGGTGAAGATCCTGCGCATGAGTAACGGACAACCTTTCGATGAGAAGAAATTCTACAATGTGGCAGTGAACAGTTATCGCGGCAATGGCGGTGGTGAACTCCTGACCAAGGGTGCCGGTATTCCAAAGGAAGAACTGGAGAAGCGCATCGTATATCGCAGTGAGAAAGACCAGCGTTTCTATCTCATGGAGGAGATTTCACGTATGGGCGAAATTGAGGCAAAGGCTAACGGCAACTGGAAATTTGTGCCAGAGAATTGGGTGAAGCCTGCCGCAGAAAGAGACTATCAACTTTTATTCGGTAAGAAAAAATGAAATATTGGTTTATATTCTGCAAGACGGATATCGTCTTGGAAAAGAGAGAAGACGGAACCTACACGATTCCATGCAGTGAGGAGTGCCCGATAGAGACGAAGCCCTGGACACATATCCTCAACATTACTCCGATGGAGGATGGTACGGAGGTGAAAACGTTCACTATTCCTGAACCTATCACAGACAATCCGAAATACGAGATGTGCGGGCTCCGTCCCAGTTTCTACAAGCTCTCTCCGGCACTCTACCAGAAGGCTGGCAAGTGTCAGGAATTGAACTACTGGGACCAGAATACCCACTTCTGCGGTGTCTGCGGTGCACCTATGGAGATGGCGACAGACATCAGTAAGAAATGTACCAACTGCGGCAAACAGGTTTGGCCTTCCCTCGCCACAGCCATCATCGTACTCATCCACAAGGGCGATGAGGTGCTTCTTGTTCATGCCCGCAACTTCAAGGGTAATTTCGACAGTCTCGTAGCAGGATTCGTTGAAACTGGTGAGAGTCTGGAGGAAGCCGTTCACCGTGAGGTGATGGAGGAAACCGGACTCACCATTACCAATATCAAATACTTCGGTTCCCAGCCGTGGCCTTATCCGAGCGGACTGATGATTGGTTTTACAGCCGATTACGCAGATGGGGAGATTCATCTTCAGAAAGAAGAACTCTCCCGCGGAAGATGGTTTAGGAAGGACAACCTCCCTACCCTCCCCGAGAAACTTTCCATCGCCAGAAAGCTCATTGATGCCTGGTTGGAGGAAAAATAATTCATTAACGGTAAAACATGTAGGTGTATGTCAACGAATAAAGATAAACTCTGGAATGCAAACTATGTGAAGGTGATGACAACCAATTTCCTGTTGTACTTTGCCTTCTACCTTCTTACTCCCCTGCTTCCACTCTATCTGAGCGAGACTTTCGGAGCAACGAAGGATACCATTGGAATCGTACTGAGCGGCTATACCGTGGCAGCTCTCATCATCCGACCATTCAGTGGATATGTAGTCGATAGTTTCTCCCGAAAAAAGGTGCTCATGTTCTGTTTGTCGGGCTTTGCCATCTTCTTTGCCGGTTATATCGCCGCTGGCACCATCCTCATGTTTGCCATTTGCCGTACCCTTCATGGCGGTCCTTTCGGTGCAGTCACGGTAGCCAACAGTACCTGTGCCATTGATGTACTCCCTTCGAGCCGCCGCAATGAAGGTATCGGTCTCTATGGATTGAGCAATAACTTCGCCATGGCTATTGCTCCATCCATAGGAATTTATCTCCACGATTTCGTGGGGAGCTACATGGTTCTTTTCTGGATAGCCTTTTTGGTGGCTTTAGCCTCAGTGGTCATCGCAGGAACCATCCGCTTGCCCGAAAAGGAAATTATCAAAAACAAGGAGAAACTCTCTTTCGACCGTTTCTTCCTGACCCGTGCTTGGTTGCTCGCCATCAATATCGCCATGTTTGGTTTCTGTTGGGGAGTACTCAGCAACTACCTTGCCATCTACAGCAAGGAGGAATTGGGCATTACGGGAGGAACCGGCACCTATTTTGCCATTCTTTCCATCGGTCTCTTCACCTCCCGTCTGCAAGGTCGTAAGGCATTGAGCCAAGGCAAGTTAACTCAGAATGCAGCCGAAGGTATGTGTATCTCTCTTGTGGGATTTCTTCTCTTCGTAAGCGTTCATCATCCGATAGCTTATTATCTCTCTGCTGCCCTCATCGGACTGGGCAATGGACACCTCTACCCTGCTTTCCTCAACATGTTTATCAATGTAGCCCGCCATGACCAGCGAGGTACTGCCAACAGTAGTATTCTTACCGGTTGGGATTTAGGCTTCGGTATCGGTTGTCTTTTAGGAGGCGTCGTGGCAGAACATTTCAGTTACAATACAACTTTCTGGATGGTAGCGATAGAAAATGCTGCCAGTGTTGCCCTTTTTTTCCTCGCTTCCAAAAAATTCTTTGAGAAAAGAAGAATGGAATAGAAAACCGAAATTTTAGAAAAAATATAAATATAATTCAAAATTAATTCAAGTTTCGCAAATTCAGAAGTTAAAGGCGTTATCACTCCCTATGGTCGCTGAAGAGTTAAGACAATAGTCTTTTTGACGTAGTTTTTTAAGCAACAAGACATACGTCTTAACTTTCTTAACTCCTTTAACTTCCTTATATACGAAAGTTCAGTGACTTTATATATTCCTTCAAAGATATGATTAACAATTTGGGATAAAATCTAGAAGGAATAAATTAAAAGTGAGTACAGAGATAAAAAAATCGCTTCTTTCGAAAAGACTCGAAAGAAGCGATTTTTTGTTATCATTTAAACGATTTTTTATCCTTTAGATGTGGCATCATTTAGAATGGAAGATCGTCTGCACTACCACCAGCATTGGCATCAGCAGCAGGAGCTGCATTCTGAGCTGGAGGGAATGGAGCTGTAGCACCACCAGCAGGAGCAGCAGGAGCACCCATTGGAGGGAATGGAGCTGCACCAGGCTGAACACCACCCATCATGCCAACAGCATTAGGATCTACCTTTACTACATTCCAGGCACGTACATTGTTAAACCAACGACCATTATATTCGTGAGCATCAATATCGAATGAAACATTAATCTCCTCACCACTCTGTATGTTGAACTGAGCCAGACGGTCAGCACCAAATACGTCAAACACTAATTTCTTAGGATATTGCTCGTGAGTCTCGATGACAAACGACTGCGACTTCCACTCGCCTCTTGCAGAGACACCGCTTCTTTCAGGCAAAACGGCAATGACCTTTCCTTGTAATTCCATATATTTCTCGATTAATATTTTGTTTTAAAAACGAAGAAAGTTACCTTTCAGTTTGCGAAATTACTAAAAATAGTTCAAAAACTAAAACATTTCTCTGTTTTTTTTGCCTATAACCGATATTTTTTGTATTTTTGTGCTCATATTACAGCTTTTAGGAAACAACAAGTTGCCTACTGGCTCGTCATATAACAGAAACAATAGAGTAATAACAACAATATCAGTAACAGATAATATTAAAAATACAAAATACTCATGAGATTTACATTATCCAGTACTGCGTTGAGCAATAAGCTCAACATGCTTGCCAAGGTCATCGGTGGAAAGAACTCTCTGCCTATCCTTGACTGTTTCTTATTCCAAGTAGCCGGAGGCGAGATGACCATCACAGCCAGCGACAGTGACAATATTCTCAAGACTACCATCGAACTCACAGAGTGCGACGGTGAAGGAGAATTCTGTATCCCTAACAAGGTTATCCTCGAATCTCTCAAGGAACTCCCTGAGCAGCCACTCGATTTCGATATCGATACTGAGGGCACCTTGGCTATCAAGATCTTATACCAGAATGGTCTCTATAACTTTACAGCGCAAAGTGCTGATGAATATCCTCGCACACAGAGCGTTAACGATGCTGCACATACCGTAGCCATCGACGCAGCTATGCTCATCGACAATATCACCCGTACCCTCTTTGCTACTGCCAACGACCAGTTGCGCCCTGTGATGAATGGTATCTACTTCGATTTGACACCTGAATCACTCAACATCGTAGCCAGTGACGGACATAAGTTGGTACGCAACAAGAACTTCACTATCAAGAGCGATACTCCTGCTGCTTTCGATCTTCCTAAGAAGCCAGCTACACTCCTGAAGAACATCCTCTCACGCGAAGAAGGTGACGTAACCATCAAGTTTGATGAGAAGAGTGCAGAAATTCTCTTTACAGACGGCAGTTTGAGATGTATTCTCTACGAGGGAAAATACCCAAGCTACAACTCTGTGATTCCAAACAACCCTAACGAGGTGACTGTAGATCGCCGTGCCCTGATCAGTGCCTTGCGCCGTGTCATGCCATTCGCCAGCGAAAGCAGCCAGTTGGTTCGCCTCAAGATAGACAACAACCACATGGAGGTTTCATCAGAGGATGTAGATTTCGCTACATCAGCCAAGGAACAGCTCGTATGCGAGTCAAACAATACCAACATGAGCATCGGGTTCAAGGGCAGCAGCTTGCAGGAGATTCTCAACAACCTCAGTAGCGAGCAGGTGATTATCCAACTTGCAGACCCAAGTCGTGCCGGTATCATCGTTCCAGCCGAACAGCCTGAAAACGAAGATGTCCTCATGCTGCTCATGCCTATGTTGCTCAACGACTAATCACGCAGAGAAAGGAAAAGAAAGAAAATGAAACTGAATCTTAAGAAACCATTGATCATCTTTGATTTGGAGACTACGGGTCTCGACTTCATCAAAGACCGTATCATACAGATGTCATATATTAAGGTCAGTCCAGACGGCACGGAGGTTCGAAAGAACCTCTTTGTCAATCCGGGAAGACCAATTCCACAAGAGGTGGTAGAACTGACTGGTATCAGCGATGAGGACGTGAAAGACGCGCCTACCTTCAAGCAGTTGGCTGCCACACTTGAACAGGAATTTACCGGTTGCGACTTTGCCGGTTACAACTCCAACCATTTCGATGTTCCTATGCTCGCAGAAGAGTTCCTCCGTGCAGGCATCGACTTCGACTTCAACAAGTGCCGCCTCATCGACGCACAGACCATCTTCATGAAGATGGAGCGACGCAACTTAGCTGCAGCCTATAAGTTCTATTGCGGCAGAAAGATGGAGGAAGACTTCGAGGCTCACCGTGCCGACCAGGATACAGAGGCTACCTACCGTGTACTCATGGGTGAATTGGACAGATATGCTCCAGGCGTACAGGAAGAACCGGACCGTGTACTCAACAATGACATGGATGAACTCGCTGCATTCTCTAAGCAGAAAGACAACGTAGATTTCGCCGGACGCATCATCTGGAAAGAAGTAGTGGATGCCAACGGAAAAGCAGTGCTCGACGAGAAAGGTGAACCACTCAAGCACGAGGTGTTCAACTTCGGTAAGTACAAAGGTTGGGATGTGGCAGAAATCCTTTCCAAGGACCCAGGCTATTACACCTGGATATTAGGAAGTGAATTTACCTACAACACCAAGCAGGTACTCACCCGCATCCGTCTCCGTGAGTACAACAAACGAATGGGAAAGTAATTTCTTCTAATCACAGATTATGTTAAAAGGAAAGAAAATCGTATTGGGCATCACAGGCTCGATTGCAGCCTATAAAGCATGCCTGATTATACGAGGATTCATCAAGCGGGGCGCTGAGGTTCAGGTGGTCATCACTCCTGCCGGAAAGGAGTTTATTACCCCTATCACCCTCTCTGCCCTCACTCATAAACCCGTGGTAAGCGAGTTCTTCTCTCAGCGCGACGGCACCTGGAACTCTCATGTAGATCTCGGTCTCTGGGCGGACGCAATGGTCATCGCTCCTTGTACGGCTTCTACCATGGGAAAGATGGCAAACGGTATCGCAGACAATATGCTGATTACCACCTATCTCTCCATGAAGGCTCCTGTATTCCTGGCTCCAGCCATGGATCTCGATATGTATAAGCATCCTTCTACGCAAGCCAATATGGCAAGACTGAAGGAATACGGCAATATCATCATCGAACCGGCTTCGGGATTCCTTGCCAGCGGATTGGAGGGCAAAGGACGTATGGAAGAACCGGAGGTCATCGTGGATTACATCGACCAGTATTTCGACCTGCTGGACGGAATGAAGGATGGAAACAAGGAAGGCATGAAGGACTGTTTCAAGGGAAAGGATCTGATGGGGAAACGTATCCTTATCACAGCCGGACCTACCTATGAGAAGATAGATCCTGTGCGCTTTATCGGCAACTATTCTTCCGGCAAAATGGGATTTGCCTTGGCTGAGGAATGCCGACAGAGAGGAGCTGACGTAACCCTCGTTGCCGGACCAGTATCACTCTCCTGTCATGAGGATATCCACCGCACCGACGTGGAGAGCTGTGAGGAGATGTATCAGGCTGCCACGAAGGCTTTTGAAGGAAAGACCGATGGAAGCTCAACGGGCAGAAAGATGGATGCAGCTATTCTTTGTGCCGCAGTGGCTGATTTCAAACCAGCTGAGGTGGCAGACAGGAAGATCAAGCGCGAAAAGGACGACCTGCTCCTTCGCCTGGAACCCACCCACGACATCGCTGCCGCATTGGGACAGATGAAACAGGAAGACCAGCACATCGTAGCCTTCGCACTGGAAACCAATGATGAGGAAACGAATGCAGAGAAGAAGCGCATCAAGAAAAACGCAGACTTCATCGTGCTCAATTCCACCCGCAACCCAGGCACCACCTTCCGGACAGACGAAAATCAAATCACGATTATTTCTGAAAAGGGTAAGATAGAATATGAGAAAAAGCCAAAGACAGAAGTGGCTGCCGACATCATCGATGAATTGGCTAAGCTCTTCTAATATGAAAGGCTTCTGCCTTCAGATACTGATGATAGGATGCACCCTGCTGGTTAGTGGTGCATCCTATATTCATGCGCAGGAACTGCAAGCGAAGATTACCATCAACCATGCCCAGATTTCGGGCACGGACAACGCTGTTTTCGACAACCTGAAGCAGACGCTGGAGAGATTCGTCAACGAGCGACAATGGACGCATCTGCAATTTCAGAAGAATGAGCGCATCAACTGCAACTTCAATCTGACGGTGAGCAAGTATGACAAGAGCCAAGATCTCTTTACCTGCAAGGCACTTATACAGGCCAACCGCCCCGTCTATAACTCCGCCTACACCACTACTATATATAATAATGTGGACGAGAACTTCATCTTCAAGTTTGCAGAGTTCGACCAGATTGAGTTCAATGAGGAAACCCTCGACAACCAGTTGACTGCCCTCTTCGCCTACTACGCTTATCTCATCATCGGTCTGGATCTCGACACCTTCTCCCCGATGGGAGGAGAAGACATCCTGCAGCGCTGCATGAACCTCACCAACAATGCACAGAACCTCGACTTCCCGGGATGGAAAGCTTTCGACAACAACCGAAACCGCTATGCCATCATCGCCGATTATCTGGACGGAGGTATGAAACCATTCCGCCAACTCCAATACGATTATTACAGAAAGGGACTTGACGAGATGGCAAACAATGCAGAACGAGGACGTACAGAAATCACGACCACTCTGGAGGAGAACCTGAAGAAGGCAAGGGAAAACAAGCCGCTCAGTCTCCTGCCACAGATATGGACGGACTACAAAAAAGACGAGCTCGCCAATATCTACAAGGGAAAAGGAACTCAAAAAGAGAAGGAAAGCATCTATGATCTGCTCTTCTCCATCAATCCTACACAGAACAATTCGTGGGACAAAATCAAGCAATAATTATGCTCAAACAATTATATATCAAGAATTTCACGCTCATCGACGAACTCAACATCCAGATGCACCCAGGCTTCTCAGTCATCACGGGTGAAACGGGTGCAGGAAAGAGTATCATCCTCGGAGCCATCGGCCTGTTGTTAGGCAACCGCGCTGACAGCAAGTCTATCAAGGCTGGCAGAGATCGTTGCGTCATCGAGGCACACTTTGATCTGTCTAAATATGACATGCAACAGTTCTTCACCGACAATGACATCGATGAAGATTTGTCGGATACCATCATCCGCCGTGAGTTGACGGCAGCAGGGAAAAGCCGTGCTTTCATCAATGACACACCGGTATCGCTGACCAAGATGAGGGAACTGGGGGAACAACTCGTCGATATACATTCGCAGCACCAGAATCTCCTGTTGCAGAAGGAAGACTTCCAGCTCAATGTGGTGGATATCATCGCACAAGACGAAAAACAGCGGAAGAATTATGAGGCTGCATACAATCAATATAAACAAGCTAACCAGAAACTGAACGCTCTGAAGGCTGAAATCGAAAAGAACAGGGAAAACGAGGACTTTCTCCGATTCCAATTTAAGGAACTCGATGAGGCACAACTGCAGAACGGAGAACAGGAAGAACTGGAACAGGAATACGAGATGCTCAGTCATTCCGAAGACATCAAGACGGCACTCTATCAGGCAGACAACCATCTGTCGGGAGATGACGGCAATATCATCGAAAGACTGAAACAGGCATCCGAGCAACTCGCCAATATCAAGGATGTTTATCCTGAAGTAACCGAACTGTTGGAGCGCATCGATTCCAGTTATATCGAACTGAAAGATATTGCCCAGGAAATCAATGGTCTGACCGATCATGTAGAATTTGACCCAGCCCGTCTGGAGACCATCAATGAACGACTGGACAAACTCAACTCACTGCAGCAGAAATTCCACGTCAGAGACTTGGGAGAACTGATAGAAACCTACCATCAGCTCAAGGAACAGCTTTCACACATCGACCATAGCGACGAAGATGTGGAAGCCTTGGAACAGGAAGTGATCCAATTGTTAGAAAAAGCACAGAAACAGGCAAAGGAATTGACCGCTATCCGTACGAAGGCTGCCAAAAAAGTAGAGGAGGAAATGAAGCAGCGCCTCATCCCGTTGGGCATTCCAAACGTAAGATTCAGCATCAGTCTGACAGAGAAACCGCTCAGCCACGATGGTGGAGATAAGGTAAGTTTCCTCTTCAGTGCCAACAAGAGCACCCCACTCCAACCTGTTACCCAGGTAGCATCAGGAGGAGAGATTGCCCGTGTAATGCTCTCGCTGAAGGCTATGATCAGCGGAGCCGTGAAACTCCCAACCATCATCTTTGATGAGATAGATACCGGAGTAAGCGGCAAGATTGCAGAGAAGATGGCACAGATCATGGTAGAGATGGGCAACCACGAACGACAGGTTCTTTCCATTACCCACTTGCCACAGATAGCAGCCATGGGCAGTCACCACTACAAGGTGAGCAAGGAAGAAACCGATGAAGGAACCATCAGTCGCATGACAGAACTATCACAGCAGGAACGTGTGCAGGAAATCGCCCAGATGCTCAGTGGAAGTGATGTCAGTGAGGCGGCACTCGCTAATGCCAAGGAATTATTAAGAATATGAAAAGAATATATATAACAATGATAGGATGGATGGTCGGAGCATCATCCCTCCTTGCACAGCCAGGTTCTGTGCAGAAGGTAGCCAAGAGTGTATTCTCACTCACCACCTTCAATAAAGATGGAGGCATCATCGCTTCTACCCAGGGCGTCTTTATCGACAACAAGGGCACTGCCATCAGTACCTTCAAGCCATTTATCGGCGCTACCAAGGCAACCGTAGTAGATGCCAATGGCAAATCGATGGAAGTTGATGCCATCATGGGTGCTGACGAATTGTATGATATGGCTAAATTCAGAGTCATCGGCAATACCAATGCTGCACCGATTGCAAGCAAGGCTTCAGAAGCTGGCAACAAGGTATGGCTGGTTCCTTACTCAATCAAAAAGCCACAATACCAGCAAGAGGATATCAGTAGCGTAGAGCAGTTTAACACCTCCTACAACTACTATATTTTCAGCAATACCATGCCAGAGAATGCTATCGGTTGTCCATTTGTCAATAAAGACGGACAAGTAATCGGACTCATGCACTCCAATGGTACCGTTACGGCCATCGATGCTAACTATGCCAAACAACTGCATGTAACCGGTCTCTCCACCCTGGACGCAGCCCTTCGAGAAAGCGGCATCCGCACCGCCTTGCCTGACAAGGAGGAAGATGCCATCACGATGATGACGCTGAGCAAGGGACAGAAATCGGCTGATGACAACATGAAATATGCAGACGAGTTTATCAGAAAGTTCCCTACATCCTCATTCGGTTATAAGGAAAAGGCAGCCTTGTTGGTCAATAAACAGCAATTTGAAGAGGCAGAGAAAGTGATGCAGGAAAGCATCAAGAAATGCAGTAAGAAAAATGAGGCTCACGGCGATTTCGCTGACCTTATCTATCAGAAAGTAGCATACGTAGGCGATTCTATCTACCCTGCTTGGAATGCAGACAAGGCATTACAGGAAGCACAGAAAGCATATAGTATCAAGGCTGAGCCGCTTTACAAGCATCAGGAAGGTAAAATCAACTACCTGAAAAAGGACTATCAGAAGGCATACGACCTGTTTATGGAACTGACCAAGACACCGATGAACAGTGGCGAGATATGGTATGAGGCTGCTCAAGCTAAGAGTCAGCTGAAAGCACCATACGATGAGTTGAAAGTACTTCTGGACAGTGCCGTATCAGTAGGAGTACGCACCAAGATGGCAGCCCCTTATTATCTGGCACGTGCCAATTTCCTCGATGCCCAGGGCAAGACCAGAGAAGCATTGGCAGACTATAATATGTATGACAGCATAGCTCGGCCGATAGCCCCTTCCTTCTTCTATGCCCGATACAAATGCGAGATGAAGTTGCGCCAGTGGCAGCAGGCATTGTTGGACATCGCCCGCACCTGTTATCTCAATCCGAATGAGCCAACCTATTTTGCAGAATGGGCAAGTCTCGACCTCCGTGTGAAGAGATATGATGAGGGAATCAGCGCTGCAGAAGCCTGCATCAGACTGGCACCGGAATATGCAGACGGTTATCTTCTCCTCGGTATTCTGCAAGCAGAGAAAGGCAAGAAAGAGGAAGCCAAAGGCAATCTTCTGAAAGCCAAGGAACTGGGAGATACCAGAGCAGATGAATATCTAAAGAAATACAAATTGAATTAAAGTTTAAGTTTCATTTATAGTAGGCGTACAGTTATCGTAAAGAGAACGTGCGCCTTTTTTATTCCCCAAACTTTTTTAATCAAAATATTGTGAATACTCCTTCTTCACATCGAAACAAGGAGAGACTTTAACGGAAAAGAACAGAAAAAGAGGCTCATCAGGAACTCCTGACAAACCTCTTTTCTATGATTTTTGTGATTCCGTTGGGGTTCGAACCCAAGACCCACAGCTTAGAAGGCTGTTGCTCTAATCCAACTGAGCTACGGAACCATCAATTAATCATTTGCAATTTCTAAACTTGCGAGTGCAAAGGTACAACTTTTTATTGAAACAGCCAAATATTTTTGCAAATATTTGGCTGTTTATGCTTATTTAGAAGCAAACGACCCCGTCTAAAAAGAAAACAGAGGGATATTTACTGCGTTTCTGCACCAGATGAACGGTGCGCAACATTTACTTACTGAACAACTCGTCGAGCAATGTATAGAATGCAGGATCCTCACCTACGATGGTCTTCACAATCTTACCCTCTGGAGAAAGTACAATCTTGGTAGGGAAACCCTGGATGGCATACTTGTCGCAAACATTCTCAGCACCATTACGTGGATTATAAACATGCTTCCATGGCAACTCGTGCTTCTTCACAGCATCCTTCCACTTCTGCTCGGTATCATTGCAATCAATACCTACAATCTCAAACTTACCTGCATACTTGGTATAGTACTCTTTCATCTGAGGCATACCCTTGATGCACCAACCGCACCATGATCCCCAAAAATCAAGAACTACATACTTGCCACGCAAGCAGGAAAGGGTAAAGTCGTTGCCCTCAATATCCTTCAAGGTGAAATCAGGAGCCTCAACACCGGCTGCCTGCACTTTCTTTGCCTTCTCCTCTGCCTCCATCTGAGCCTTTGCCTGATCCAACATTGGCTGATAGAATGCCTTCATACGACCGTTACGAACTGACTCTGAAAGCATATTGACTACCTTCTGCATGACATCATACTCTTGGAACTGAGGAACGAGCGCTGCAGTTGCCTCCTCGTTGGCATGCTGGGAAATGTAATTCATTATCTTCTCATTGCGTGCCTTCTCGAGTTCCATAGCCTTCTCCTGATATTCCTTACGGAGGGCATTCTGATCGCCACCATTCTTCATACGGTCGTCAATAGACTTACGCAACTCTGTGAAAGGCTTCTCTGCCTCTTCCAGCATCAGATCCACAGAATGGTACTGCCTATAGAAATTGCTACCAGAGATATCGTAACGGGTGAGAACATCACCTACGAGCTCTGCCTTCTCACCTGGCACTGCTACGATGCGAGCCATCTTGTACTCAGTGTTGCGGAAGGTACCTGGAGTAGCGAAGATGATAGACATTGGCTTGTCCAAAGTTGTGGTATAAGTGAACTTATCCTTCTTTACCAAGATGGTATCGTTCTTCACACCTCTGTTCTTAAAGACAATCACGGTATCACCGAAGTTCTTCATGTTGGCCTTCAACGTGAAAGTGCCGCTCTGTGCCATCGCTGCAGTTGCAGAAAGCAAAAGAGCTGCACTCAAAATCAAATTCTTTTTCATTTTGTTGTTATTTTATTATTTACTAATTTTTATCTTATACACGTTGCTATCAGGCTTCATATACGGTTGTGTCCTCGATACCTGCCTCGGCAAGCGCTTCCTTGCGTTCTACGCATGTGCCGCATTTACCGCAATGGATTTCGCCGCCCTTGTAGCAGCTCCAGGTCTCAGCATAGTCGATTCCCAACTTCTTGCCGATACGTGCAATATCTGCCTTGGTGATATTGGTATAAGGAGCACTCACCTGCACATCCACGAAAGTTCCTGCCTGTGCCGCCTTGTCGATGGCATCAATGAACTCAGGACGACAGTCGGGATAAATCGTATGATCGCCTCCATGATTGGCGATGAGCACCTTCTTCAGCTGATTGCTCTCTGCTATGCCGATGGCGATGCTCAGCATGATGCCATTACGGAAAGGAACCACCGTGGATTTCATATTGTCATCAGCATAATGCCCTTCTGGGATAGCATCGGCTCCTTCAAGGAGACTGCTCTTGAAATACTGGTGCATAAAGCCCAAATCGATGGTTATATGCTTGATGCCGAGACGCTCGCAATGCATTTTGGCAAAGGGAATCTCACGCTCATTATGATTAGAACCATAATTGAAACTGATGCCCAAAGCGATTTCGTCCTTCTTGTCGTAGAGCAGCGTGATACTGTCCATACCACCGCTCACAATAATCACTGAATCTTTCATTTCCTCTATATATTTTTACTTTTTTACCTTTTTACTTTTCAAAAAGCCTCTATCCGAACAGGCATCTCAGCGCCTCTTCCACCTTTCTGACCGGGTGAATCTCTATCTTGTATTTCGAATGATCAAATCCCGAATAATTGTATTTAGGGATAATGATGTGCTGAAAACCGAGCTTCTCAGCCTCAGCTATTCGCTGTTCGATACGGCTTACGGGGCGCACTTCTCCGCTCAGACCTACCTCGCCACACATACACCAGCCAGCCTCTATGGCTGTATCTACATTACTGCTCAAGACAGCGGCTATCACGCTCAAATCCATCGCCAAGTCAGTGACTCTCAGTCCTCCTGCTATATTCAGGAACACGTCCTTCTGCATTAACTTGAATCCCACACGCTTTTCCAATACGGCCAAAAGCATGTTAAGTCGGCGCTGGTCGAAACCCGTAGCTGAGCGCTGGGGAGTTCCATAGGCGGCAGTGGAAACCAAGGCTTGAGTCTCGACCAGGAATGGCCGCACACCTTCGATGGCACTGCTGATGGCCACACCCGAAAGTCCGTCGTGATCCTCTGTCAAGAGGAGTTCTGACGGATTGCTGACCTGTCGGAGTCCTCCTTGCTGCATCTCATAGATTCCCAATTCCGAAGTACTTCCAAATCGGTTTTTGATACTACGAAGGATGCGGTACATATAATGCTGGTCGCCCTCAAACTGGATGACGGTATCCACGATATGTTCCAGTATCTTAGGTCCTGCAAGCGTTCCCTCCTTATTAATATGTCCTATCAGGATAACTGGAATACCACTGGTTTTGGCAAATCGCAACAAAGCTGCAGCACACTCTCTGACCTGCGAGACACTGCCCGGACTGCTATCCACATCCTCTGTAGCGATGGTCTGGATGGAGTCGATGACCACTATTTCTGGAGCCACCTGCTGGATATGGGAGAAAATCTTCTCTAAGGAAGTTTCACAAAGGATAGAAATATGGTCGAGATTCACATCCGTTCCAACGGTCGTTATAGAAGAAGCCAATCTATCGGCTCTCAACTTGATCTGATGTGCACTCTCCTCTCCGCTCACATAGAGCACTTTCTTTTCTGGGATATTGAGAATCGTCTGCAGCGTGAGCGTACTCTTACCGATACCCGGTTCGCCACCCAACAAAGTGATACTGCCCTGCACCATTCCACCACCGAGTACACGGTTCAGTTCCTCATCGTGCATATCAATACGGGGGTCATCGTGGGCAGAGATATCACGAAGCTTCATGGGTTGGGCTGCTCCGTCCGAAGCACGCACGCCACCAAACATAGTAGCAGCGCCACCATGTCTCATCGTCATGCCCGCATTTCGGGCAGCCTGGGTTCCCGTATCTCCGGCGATTCGGATTTCCTTGAAAGTATTCCATTGTCCACAACTCGGACATTTGCCAATCCACTTGGCTGATTCCTGTCCACAATTGCTACAAACGTATGCTATCTTGTCTTTTGCCATAATCTGTATGCTATCTAAACCTTAGATGACGTACAAAAGTACGCTAAATCAATGAAACGAGATTAACAATTAAGAAACATTAAAAAACATTTTGTTATTTAAGATATTTGTCGTACCTTTGCAAACGCTATTTTTGGATAACAAAAAAATACAATATAATTTTTTAAAAAAGGTAATGAAAGCAATAGCAATCAAGTCAAGCTTGTTTTCTTGTCTGAAGACATACAACAAGAAAACATTCATGTCTGACCTCATGGCAGGAATCATCGTGGGAATCGTAGCCCTGCCTCTGGCCATCGCATTCGGTATTGCCTCAGGCGTGACCCCAGAGAAGGGAATTATCACCGCCATTGTGGCAGGTCTTATCATCTCCGTCTTTGGCGGTAGTAAAGTGCAGATTGGTGGTCCTACGGGAGCCTTCATCGTCATCATCTATGGCATCATCCAGAAGTATGGCATGGAGGGACTGACCATCGCCACATTGATGGCGGGTCTCTTCCTGGTACTCTTCGGACTGCTCCGACTCGGCACCATCATCAAGTACATTCCTTACCCGATCGTAGTGGGATTTACCAGTGGTATCGCTGTTACCATCTTCACCACACAGATCAAGGATCTCTTTGGCTTGACCTTAGCCAGCAATCCTTCTGACTTTATCGAGAAATGGGGCGTTTATTTCCAGAGTTTCGATACCATCGACCCTTGGTGTGCCCTCATCGGTGTGGTGAGCGTGATTGTCATTGCCATCACTCCTCGTTTCAGCAAGATGATTCCGGGTTCGCTCATCGCCATTATCCTGATGACGGTAGTAGCGCTCATCCTGAAACAATATGCCGGTGTGACAAGCATCGAGACCATCGGAGACCGTTTCTCTATCAGCAATGAACTGCCTGCGGCACAGGTGCCTGAAATCAACTGGGAAACCATCAAGAACCTGGTGTCTCCTGCCATCACCATCGCTATTCTCGGTGCCATCGAGAGTCTGCTTTCTGCTACCGTGGCAGATGGTGTAATCAGCGACCACCACGATTCCAATACAGAGTTGGTGGCACAGGGATTGGCCAATATCACCTCTCCTCTCTTCGGCGGTATTCCAGCTACAGGTGCCATCGCCCGTACGATGACCAATATTAATAATGGTGGTAAGACTCCTGTGGCCGGTATCATCCATGCCATCGTCTTACTGTTCATCTTCCTCTTCCTGATGCCATTAGCTAAGTTTATCCCTATGGCTTGTCTGGCTGGTGTATTGGTAGTTGTTTCTTATGGTATGTCTGGCTGGCGTTCATTCTTAGCACTGATGAAGAATCCTAAAAGCGATGTTACTGTGCTCCTGATTACTTTCTTCCTCACCATCATCTTCGACCTTACCGTAGCTATCGAGGTGGGACTGATTATCGCCTGTCTGCTCTTTATGAAACGTATGTCTGAGACGACCGACGTAAAGGCTATTACCGACGATGAGATTGACCTCAACAAGGAGTTTGACTTCCTTTCTACCAACCTGGAGCACTATACCATTCCTAAGGGTGTGGAGGTATATGAGATCAATGGTCCTTTCTTCTTCGGAGCCGGCAACAAATTTGAGGAAGTGATGGCTGCCTTCGGTGATCGCCCGCTGGTACGCGTCATCCGTATGCGCAAGGTTCCTTTCGTAGATTCTACAGGTATTCACAACCTCACCAACCTCTGCGAAATGAGTCAGAAGGAAAACATCCAGATCGTTCTCTCCGGTGTTTGCGAGAAAGTAAACTTCCAGTTGGAGCACGCTGGTTTCTACAATATGCTCGGTAAGGAGAATATCACCGACCATATTAGCAAGGCGCTCAAACGAGCAGAGGAAATCATCGCACAGAATAAGTTGGAGCAAGCCAACTAAATATTGGATCAAGCCAACTAAAAAAATAAGAACAGCCGCTTCTCGAACACATGAGAAAGCGGCTGTTCTGCTTTTATAAAGCCATACCTAAATTATTTCTTATCGTCTTAAAGACTCGAAAGTTCAGTTATCTCCTAAAAAATTCTATTAAAAGAAACGTCCTGGAGGAGGACCCATTGGACGACCACTTCCATAAAATGGGCGACCACGGAAATCAGGACGTCCACCTGGACCTTCCCCACGATTTTCCTTGCGTGCATCCTTGCCTCCGAAGAGATTCATGCGATATACTACGTGAAGCATCGCATAAGAGTTGATGGCATTGTATTCCGTATCCGTACGCGAAACGGATGAAATCGCTCTCGAGAAGGTACTCTGCTGGTGCAACAGATCGTAGAACTGAAGCATCACGGTGAGAGGCTTACCCTTCAGGAATCCCTGTGAAAGTTGAGCATTCCACACAAACTCATCGGTATTCATCGATGCATCGGAATATCCGCGGCGACTGCTGCAGGAGAGACTGGTATTCAAACTTGTGCCCCAAGGAGCGGTCAATGTCATCGAAGGTCCATAAGAGAACTGCCAGGTATCCAGGTTGCTGTTAGGCTGCAACTTGTTCTTGGCATGATTGTAAGCCAATGTTCCATCGAGTGACAATTCCAACCAATCATTGCGATAACTCAGAGAGAGACGCTCATTCCACGTGGTATTCTGGGTGGTATTTTTTTGGGAATCCTGCGACTTGTCGAGACTCAGATAACTCACATAGTGATTATAGCCCAAATTGGTATCGGTATTGATATTCCATACACCTGTACTGTCGATAGAACAGTTGAACATAAAGGCTCCCATCACATTCCAGTTGCCATTGATATTCTCAGGTCGGGTGATTCTTCCACCAGTCGTCTCATCGTAGGTCACCTTATTGCTGATGCTATTGCTGGTCGTAGAGAAGTTGATATAGGTCATCACACCCTTGTTGTGATTCTGAACGAAATTGTTGTAGAACAATCGAAAGTTCTGGGTGAACGATGGCTTCAATCCAGGGTTACCCTTCGAGATGTTCAACGGGTCGCTGTTATCTGTGATATCAAGCAACTGAGAGATGCTTGGCTGTGAAGTCGTTCCTCGATAGTTGACACGCAGATTGCTCATCTTGGAGAATCGGTAACGGAAATCAAGGGTCGGACTGACGTTGGTCACCGTGCGCACCGTATCTACATATTTGCCCTGATAATCCTGTATGAACTTGGAACGCTGAGGCTGGATCATCACACCGAAGTTCAGATTATACTTCTGACGGATGAAGCGCATCATCACCTGAATATCATGGGTATAGTTTCTATACTCTGAATAGCGGCTCAGTTTGTCATCTCGATAGTCACCCAGTTCACCATCCAAACGGCCGAGGTAATTGCCCCACGCTCCGTATTCTGGAGAGATTCCATCAAAACTGTATTTGCTGAAATCGTAAGTGCTGCGGTCACTCTTGGAGTAGCTGTAGGTGAACTTATAGCTGAACTGGAGGAAGGTGGCCTTCCAGAGCGGTTCGCTATAGGTGGCCTGCGCACTGTAACTGTAATCCTTGGAAGGAGTCAGATTATAGCGGTTGGTCTGATATATGGAATCCAAGCCTGCTTCATTCTGTACCAGATAAAGATGAGCATTCTGCAAGGAGATGCTCTTGCTGTCCTTATCGGTATATTTGGCATCCATGCGAAGGGTGACGTTACGTCCCTTATTATTGAGCTTGCGGTTCAACTGGAGCATGCCGCGGATGTTGTTGTTCTTGGAATAACTCAAGCTTACAGACTTCTGTCTGTTGATCACAGCATCCACTTCATCCATCTTTTCTATGCCCTCATCAGAAAGAGGGTCTTCGGTATATTGGTACGGATCCTGATTGAACGATGCAGAAAGTCCCATGCTGCGACTATCATTGGTAGTCCATGAGATAGAAGGACGGAAGAGAATGTTGGTCATTGTATCCGGCATCCACTCCAGACGAATATTACCATTCCAGCTGTCACTGCGAGAGAAATTCTGGTTCAGACTGTTGGAGAAAGAGGAACTGCTTCCCATGAAGTTCTCACTGGAACGACGGCTCCATACATCACCATCACTGTGATTCCAGCGAAGAGATGTATTAAATTTAAATTTATTCTTCTCCTCATAATTATAGTTGGCTGCCAGCATCTTGCTTGCATTCAATCCATTGCCACCACCAAAGCCACGTCTTGGGCCACCGCCACCGAAGCCACGGTCGCTGGTATTGTTTGCATTACCGAAAAGCATGAAGCGGTTATTATTGTTGAAATATCCACCCATACCTCTGGCACTATACCTATCTTTATTACCTATACCGAGGTCGATATTAGACATCAAACCCTTGTTCATACCCTTCTTCACATTGAAGTCGAGCACGGTCTGTTCCTCACCATCATCAATACCCGTCACCTTCGAGAGATCACTTTTCTCATCGTAAGCCTTGATCTTATCAATAATACTGGTTGGTAGGTTCTTGAGGGCAGTCTTGGTATCTCCGGTCATGAACTCCTTACCATCAACGAGGATTTTCTTCACCTCTTTACCATTGATTTTGATGGTACCGTCGTCGCTCACCTCTGCACCCGGCAGACGTTTCACAAGTTCTTCCACCACCGAACCTTCCGGTGTACGGTAGGCAGCTGAGTTATATACGAAGGTATCCTCCTTGAGCGTTACTTTCTGAGCCATAGCGGTAACCACAGCTCCTTTCAGCATGATGGCATCAGCACCGACAACGACATTACCCAACGCCAGATTCTTGTCCTGTTCGATGACCACGCGCTTCACGGTAGGCTTATATCCTACACTCGTAATCTTCAGAAGATACTTGCCATTTTCAGGCGCATTCAGATGGAAAAGACCTTTCTCGTTGCTGATGGCACCCGTCACATAGGTACTATCGGTCTTGAGCAACTGGACGGTCACCTGCTCTATAGGATCCTTGGTGTCACGGTCGATAATCGCTCCGCTTACCAAGCGTTCCTGAGCAAACGATGCTATTGAGACCAAAAGCAACAGCATCATCAAAATTGATTTCTTCATTTCTAATAAATAATTTTTGATTTGCCTTTTTGACGTACATAATTATACAAGGTTTAAACAAAAATACTATTTTTATGCCAAATATAGAGTAAACAATCAAAAAAAATAGGATTTTTTGCCGTATAAGTCAGTTTTTTAACGTACCTTTGCAACATTATTAAACGTTTTTGTTATGAATCAGAGAATTATCATATCTACTCATCTGGAGAGTGAGATTGCCAATGCGCTCACAGAATGCGAGCACGACAAGATTTTTATCCTTGTCGATGAGGTGACGAAGGAAAAATGCCTTCCGGTCATCCAGGGATTCTTTACGCTGAAAAATGCACAGGTCATCAAGATAGGTGCTACAGACACCCATAAGAACCTGGAAACAATAGCACATGTATGGAAATCGCTCGGCGATGGCGGCGGTTCACGACACTCTTGTCTCATCAATCTCGGTGGCGGCATGGTAACTGACCTCGGCGGTTTTGCAGCTTCCACCTTCAAACGCGGCATCAACTTCATCAATATCCCTACTACCCTGCTTGCCATGGTGGATGCATCGGTTGGCGGTAAGACGGGTATCAACTTCAACGGACTGAAGAATGAGATAGGTGTATTCAACGATTCTAAGTTTGTCATCCTCGACACGGAATTCCTGCGCAGTCTGGATGCCGAGAACATCTGTTCTGGCTATGCAGAGATGTTGAAGCACGGACTCATCTCAACGGAGGATATGTGGAAGGAACTGATTACCTTCGATTTGGCAAATCCTGATTTAAAGCATCTGCAGCAAATGGTGGCTGACAGCGTGAAGGTAAAGGAACGCATCGTAGAAGAAGATCCTCATGAGCAGGGTATCCGCAAGGCACTGAACTTAGGACACACCTTCGGTCATGCCTTTGAGAGTTGGGCCTTGAAGCGCAAGCCTATCCTGCATGGTCATGCGGTTGCTTTCGGTATGATCTGCGAACTATATCTCAGTGCCACACATACAGGTTTCCCTACCGAAAAGATGAGACAGACCGTAAGTTTCATCAAGGAATACTACGGCACATTGCCTATCACCTGTGATGACTACGATGAACTGATAGAGTTGATGCACCACGATAAGAAAAACCAGAACGGCATCATCAACTTCACCCTCTTGGGAGGCATCGGTGACATCCGCATCAACCAGACGGCTAGCGTGGACGAAATCAAGGAAGCACTGGATTTCTTCAGAGAAGGATAATCTTATGAAATGTTGGAGAGAATGTGTATCAGCAGAAGGAAGAATGAAGATACACAAACTCTTCAACATTTATATTTTAGACCTTTTCTATATTCAAATATGAAACCTTTTCATCATCATGTTAAACCTTTATTTATATAATGTATATGAGAAAAATATTATTCTACCTATTTCTATTGACCGTTACGGGCATACAGGCAAATCCTGTAGATGACATCCTGGAACGCATTGACAAAGGCGCTTCACGCAAGTTTCAGACCATACTGGTAAAATCAGACAAAGACTTTTTTGAGATTGACCAGAAGTCTCATCTTTCCTCCAACAGCAGGAAAACTTCATCTCCTATCATCATCCGAGGCAACTCTTGGGTGAATATTGCCGTGGGTGTCAACTGGTATCTCAAACATTATGCCGGCATCCATATCTCCTGGAACAATATGACGGCTAAAATACCTGCCGTATTGCCACGAGTTGAGAAAAAGGAGCGCCATGAGACAGATCTCAAATTGCGCTATGATTTCAACTACTGCACCTTCTCCTACTCGATGGCTTTCTGGGACTGGAACCGTTGGCAGAAAGAAATCGACTGGATGGCTCTGCATGGCATCAACATGCCGCTTGCCATCGTAGGCGAAGAATGTGTATGGAGAAACATGCTCCTCAAGTTAGGCTATACAGAGGAAGAAGTCGGCAAATTCATTGCCGGTCCTGCTTTCCTGGCTTGGTGGGAAATGAACAACCTCGAAGGATGGGGCGGTCCGCTGCCACTCAACTGGTACAGGCAACAGGAAGTATTGCAAAAGAAGATATTGGCAAGAATGAAAGAGCTTGGTATGAAACCTGTCTTGCCGGGCTATTGCGGTATGATGCCTCATGATGCCAAAGAAAAGTTAGGACTCAACGTGACTGATGGTGGTCGCTGGAATGGTTATCAGCGCCCTGCCAACCTATCGCCTACGGATGCCCGATTTGCAGAAATCGCAGACCTATATTATAAGGAGCTCACCCATCTCTTCGGTAAGGCTTCCTATTACTCCATGGATCCTTTCCACGAAAGCAATGATGATGCTGCCGTTGATTACGGAAAAGCAGGAAAGGTGCTGATGGATGCCATGAAGCGTGCCAATTCTGAGGCTGTGTGGGTGGTTCAGGGATGGACCGAGAATCCACGTCCACAGATGATAGAAAATCTGAAGGTTGGCGACCTCCTCATACTCGACCTCTTCTCTGAATGCCGCCCGATGTTCGGAAGTCCGAGTATCTGGAAACGGGAAGGTGGATACGGCAAGCATCAATGGCTCTTCTGTCTTCTGGAGAACTTTGGCGGAAACGTGGGTCTTCATGGAAGAATGGATCAGCTTCTCAACAACTTTTATCTCGGAACAGGGAAAACGGACACCCAAAAGCAAGAGAATTCTTCACTCATCACTAACTCTTCACTGAAGGGCTGGGGCTTTACGATGGAAGGTTCAGAAAACAACCCGGTGATGTTCGAACTGATGAGCGAACTGCCTTGGAGAGCGGAGAAGATGACCAAGGAAGAATGGATCCAGGAATACTGCTTTGCCAGATATGGCGTCCACGATGACACAATCGTGAAAGCCTGGACTTTGCTTGCAAAAAGCATCTACAACTGTCCGCTCGGCAACAACCAGCAAGGTCCCCATGAGAGCATCTTCTGCGGACGCCCATCATTAAACAATTTCCAGGTTTCCAGCTGGTCGAAAATGCACAACTACTATGATCCGGAAGACACCCGACAGGCTGCCATCCTCTTCGCACAAGTAGCTGATAAATACAAAGGAAACAACAACTACGAATATGATCTCGTGGATATCTGCCGACAGGCCCTCGCCGATCAGGGCAGAAAACAGTACCTGCAGACGATTGCCGACTACCATGCCTTTGCCCGTAAAGACTTTGACAAGAATGCAGACCGATTCCTGAAGATGATTCTCCTGCAGGACAAACTCTTAGGCACCCGTTCTGAATTCCGTCTGGGACATTGGACAGAACAGGCACGCAAAATCGGCAAGACTACGGCAGAGAAAGACCAATATGAATGGAATGCTCGTGTACAGATTACCACATGGGGAAACCGCACCTGTGCTGATAAGGGAGGGCTCCGAGACTATGCACACAAGGAATGGCAAGGTTTACTGAAAGACTTCTACTACAAGAGATGGAGTACCTATATGAAGGCATTAAAAGACCAGATGAAAGCCAGCACCCAAGTGGATTACGAAGCGTTAGGCGGTGGCAAGAATGCTAACAAGACTGCTGCCGAACTCTTCCAAATGGCATTGCCTGGCGGTCCGGTAATTGACTGGTATGCTATAGAGGAACCATGGACTCTGCAGCACAATACCTACAGTGATCAACCTGAAGGAGACTGTGTGGAAGTGGCGAAGGAAGTTATCAATTTTATCAGATAAGAACTATTAAGAACAAGATAAAACACCCAGAAAACTATGATCAGACTCAAATCTCTGGATATCATGCGAGGGCTCACAGTAGCCCTCATGATATTGGTCAATAATGGCGGTGAACAGAACTATCATATTCTGACGCATAGCAAGTGGAACGGCTTGACTCCCTGCGACCTGGTCTTTCCTTTCTTCCTCTTCATGATGGGTATGTCCACCTATCTGTCTTTGAGAAAGACGGAGTTTAAGCCCTCGCTAATTATCTACAGAAAAATCGCAAAACGCACCATCTTGCTTTTCCTTATCGGACTCAGTATCAACTGGTTTGACATGATTTGTTCGGGTAATGGATTAGACTTTGCGCATCTGCGTATATGGGCAGTCTTACAGCGCATAGCCCTCTGTTATGGCATTGTATCCCTGTTGGCCATCCATATCAACCAACGGTATTTTATCCATATCATCCTCGGCATCATCATAGTCTATATGGGCATCTTAGCTTTCGGCAACGGTTATGCCTACGATGCATCAGTCAACATCATCGCCCAGGCAGATCTCCATTTTTTCGGCTACGATCACCTCTATCATAAGAGTCCGGTAGATCCCGAAGGACTGCTGAGCACATTGCCAGCCATCGCCCATACGATGATAGGTTTCCTCTGTTGCAAATACATCAGCATTGCAGGTCAGAACGTTCATTCCAAAATTAAGTTTTTGAAAATCAGTGGTCTTGTCATGCTCATTCTTGGTTTCTTCCTTTCCTTGATTGGTTTCGGCATCAATAAGAGAATATGGAGTCCAAGCTATGTATTTGTGACCTGTGGTTTTGCTGCCTGGATCTTGAGTCTGCTCATCCAATGGATTGACAGGGGTGAAATCAGTGCAGAAGGAAAGAATGAAGCAAATGCAGAAGGAAAGACGATAAAAACAAAGGAGAATCCGATAACAGTTCTGTTTCTGTCTTTCGGAATGAATCCACTTTTTCTTTATGTCCTGAGCGAGTTCCTTGCCATCGTTTTCGGAACATACGGCATCAAGGACGACCTGTTAGGCCTCATCAGGAATGTCATTTCAGACGAGTATCTGGTTTCCCTCACCTATGCCCTGTTTTTTGTTGCCATTCATGCAGCGATGGGCATCTGGATGTACCGGAAGAAGATTTTCATTAAGCTATAATGCAAATGTTTGCACAACTATTTCCGACTTATTATATTAAAAAGCATAAAAATAAGGTGGAGTTCAGAAAATTATTTGTATTTTTGCAGACAGAATAACAAAATTAGATATATCTAAATAGAATATGAACATTTTAGAGTTAAGCGAACAGGAAATCGTTCGCAGACAAAGTCTTCAAACATTGCGCGAGATGGGCATTGATCCATACCCAGCTGCAGAGTTTCCAACCAATGCATTCAGCACTGATATCAAAGCTGAATTCAAAGACGAGGAAGAGCCACGCCAGGTAGTCATCGCAGGTCGTATGATGGGCCGACGCGTAATGGGTAAAGCCAGCTTCGCAGAGTTGCAGGACTCAAAGGGAAGAATCCAGGTCTATATCGCACGCGACGAGATTTGTCCAGACGAGAACAAAGACCTTTATAATACTGTTTTCAAGAAACTTCTCGACATCGGTGACTTCATCGGTGTAAAGGGTTTTGTTTTCCGCACACAGACTGGCGAGATTTCAGTTCACGCCAAGGAACTGTGCCTGCTCTCTAAGAGTTTGAAACCACTCCCTATCGTAAAATATAAGGATGGTGTTGCTTACGACAAGTTCGACGACCCTGAGTTGCGCTATCGTCAGCGCTATGTTGACCTCATCGTCAACGATGGCGTAAAGGATACTTTCTTGCAGCGTGCTACTGTTCTCCGTACACTCCGCAGCGTTCTCGACAACGCTGGTTATACAGAGGTGGAAACTCCAACTCTCCAGAGCATCGCTGGTGGTGCTTCTGCCCGCCCATTCATCACTCACTTCAATGCGCTCGATCAAGATATGTATATGCGTATCGCTACTGAGCTTTATCTGAAGCGCCTTATCGTAGGTGGTTTTGAGGGTGTTTATGAGATTGGCAAGAACTTCCGTAACGAGGGTATGGACCGTAACCACAACCCAGAGTTCACCTGTATGGAACTTTATGTTCAGTACAAGGACTACAACTGGATGATGTCATTCACTGAGAAATTGCTCGAGACTATCTGTATCGCAGTCAATGGAAAGCCAGAACGCGAGATAGATGGTAACATCATTAGCTTCAAGGCTCCATATCGCCGTCTTCCTATCCTCGATGCCATCAAGGAAAAGACTGGTTTCGATTGCAACGGCAAGACAGAGGAAGAAATCCGCGCATTCTGCAAGGAGAAGGGCATGGATGTAGATGAGACTATGGGTAAGGGTAAGTTGATCGACGAGCTCTTCGGCGAGTTCTGCGAGGGTACTTTCCTCCAGCCTACTTTCATCACCGACTATCCTGTTGAGATGTCTCCACTGACTAAGATGCACCGTTCTAAGCCTGGTTTGACAGAGCGTTTCGAGTTGATGGTCAACGGTAAGGAGCTTGCCAATGCATACTCAGAGCTCAACGACCCAATCGATCAGGAAGAGCGTTTCATCGACCAGATGAAGTTGGCTGACAAGGGAGATGATGAGGCGATGATCATCGATCAGGACTTCCTCCGTGCCCTCCAGTATGGTATGCCTCCTACATCAGGTATCGGTATCGGTATCGACCGTCTCGTCATGTTGATGACCGGCAAGACCTTCATCCAGGAGGTATTGTTCTTCCCTCAGATGAAGCCAGAGAAGAAGATGCCACAGAGTACTATCAAGGAATGGGCTGAGATTGGCGTGCCAGAGGATTGGGCATACGTGCTCCGCAAGGCAGGTTTCAACCTGATTTCTGACATCCGTGAAGAAAAGGCTCAGGGTCTTCAGCAGAAGATCGGTGAAATCAACAAGAAGTACAAACTCGGCTATGAGAAGCCTTCTGTTGATGATATCCAGGGCTGGATTGACGCAGCAAATAAGTAATATATATATTAATGTATAATTGGGGCAGCATACTCCAATTATACATTATTAGTTATACATTAAACATAAAACGAAGTGTTCAACTGCGGAAAAATTGCTATTATTGGCGGCGGTAGCTGGGCTACGGCAATAGCCAAGATTGTGGTGGGGCATACTCATCACATAGGTTGGTATATGCGACGCGACGACCGCATCGAGGACTTCAAGCGCTTGGGGCATAATCCTGCCTATCTGATGTCGGCAAGATTCAATGTGGATGAGATTTTCTTCTCTTCAGACATCAATAAGATTGTGCAGAACTACGACACACTCGTATTCGTCACCCCATCGCCTTACCTTAAGAATCATCTCAAGAAACTCAAGACTCGCATCAGCGACAAGTTTATCATCACAGCCATCAAGGGTATCGTACCTGACGAAAACCTCGTTTGTTCGGAATATTTCCATCAGGTATATGACGTGCCTTATGAAAACCTGGCTTGTATCGGTGGCCCTTCTCATGCAGAAGAAGTTGCGCTGGAGCGTCTGAGTTATCTCACCGTGGGCTGTAGCGACACAGATAAGGCTCGCGCCTTTGCCAACGACTGTCTGGCAAGCGAGTACATCAAGACCAAGACTTCAAGCGATGTCATCGGTATCGAATACTCATCGGTCTTGAAGAATGTATATGCTATTGCTGCAGGCATCTGTGGCGGTCTGAAATATGGCGACAATTTCCAGGCGGTACTCATGTCGAATGCCGTTCAGGAGATGCACCGTTTCCTCACTGCCGTCCACCCTATCGACCGCAGCATGTACGACTCAGTATATCTCGGTGACCTGCTCGTAACAGGTTACAGTAATTTCTCACGCAACCGCACCTTCGGTACCATGATAGGTAAAGGCTATAGCGTGAAAAGTGCACAGATAGAGATGGAGATGATTGCCGAGGGATTTTTCGGTACAAAGTGTATGAAGGAAATCAATCGCCACATGCATGTCAACATGCCAATTCTCGATGCTGTATATAATATACTGTACGAGCGCATCAGTCCGCAAATCGAAATCAAACTCTTGACTGATTCGTTCAGATAATGGAGAAACATTAACACATTCATTTAGATATTTAAATAAGAAAATGAAAAGTATCAGCTTAAACATTACTAAGGCTGCATCATTCCTCGCAGAAGGTGCAGTAAAGGCTTACGAGCCGAAGGTAAAAGCCGCTCAGGAAGCTCTTGAGAACGGCACTTGTGAAGGTAACGATTTCTTGGGATGGTTGCATTTGCCATCTTCTATCACTCCTGAGTTCTTGAATGAGATTCAGGCTGTTGCCAACACATTGCGTGAAAAGTGTGAGGTTGTTGTTGTTGCTGGTATCGGTGGTAGCTACCTTGGTGCTCGCGCCGTTATCGAAGGTCTCAGCAATTCTTTCGCTTGGCTCGTAAATGATAAGAAGAATCCAACTATCCTTTTCGCAGGTAACAACATCGGTGAGGATTACCTCTACGAGTTGACTACTTTCTTGAAGGACAAGAAGTTCGGTGTTATCAATATCTCTAAGTCTGGTACCACAACTGAGACTGCTCTCGCTTTCCGCCTTTTAAAGAAGCAGTGCGAGGATCAGCGTGGCAAGGAAGAGGCTAAGGATGTGATCGTAGCCGTTACCGATGCCAAGAAGGGTGCTGCCCGTACTTGCGCTGACAAAGAGGGTTATAAGAGTTTCATCATTCCTGACAATGTAGGTGGTCGTTTCTCAGTTCTTACTCCAGTAGGTTTGTTGCCTATCGCAGTTGCTGGTTTCGACGTAAAACAGCTCGTTGCTGGTGCTGCTGACATGGAAAAGGCTTGTGGTAAGGACGTTGCTTTCGATGAGAACCCTGCTGCTATCTATGCAGCTACTCGTCAGGCACTCTATACACAGGCTGGCAAGAAGATTGAGATTGTTTGCAACTTCCAGCCAAAACTTCACTACTTCGCTGAGTGGTGGAAGCAGCTCTATGGTGAGAGCGAGGGTAAAGACCAGAAGGGTATCTTCCCTGCAGCTTGCGACTTCACTACCGACCTTCACTCTATGGGTCAGTGGATTCAGGAAGGTGAGCGTTCTATCTTCGAAACTGTTATCAGCGTAGAGACTCCTAACGAGAAGTTGCTCTTCCCTCACGATGATGAAAACCTCGATGGTTTGAACTTCTTGGAGGGCAAGCGTGTTGATGAAGTGAACAAGATGGCAGAACTCGGTACTCGCTTGGCTCACGTTGACGGTGGTGTTCCTAACATCTTGGTTAACGTACCTGAGTTGAACGCTTACTACCTCGGTCAGTTGATCTACTTCTTCGAGAAGGCTTGCGGTATCAGCGGTCTCTTGGAAGAGGTAAACCCATTCAACCAGCCTGGTGTTGAGGCATACAAGAAGAATATGTTCGCATTGCTCAACAAGCCTGGTTATGAGGCTGAAAGCAAGGCAATCCAGGAGCGTTTGGCTAACGAGAAATAATCGATATTAAGAAATCATTTCATTATTGATGAAAGAAATTATTTCAAAATACTTAAAAGACCACGGCTTTGGGGAATTCAACCCTAAAGCCGTTCTTTTTGATATGGACGGCGTGCTATACAACAGTATGCCTAATCATGCCGTAGCCTGGCAGGAATCGATGAAGCAGTTTGACATCCACATGACTGCCGCTGATGCTTATGCCACAGAGGGAGCACGAGGTATCGACACCATCCAGATGATGGTGAAAAAACAGAAAGGTATCGACATATCTCTGGAAGAAGCTCAGAAAATGTATGATGTAAAGACGGATATCTTCCACTCTATGCCAACGGCAGAAATCTTCCCTGGTGTTAAGGAAATCATGCAGAAGATTAAGGATGCTGGTATGCAAGTGGGTGTGGTTACCGGTAGCGGCCAGCGCCCTCTCATCATGCGCCTACTCAATGACTTCGGCGATTTTCTGGATGAAGAGCATATTGTAACTGCGTATGACGTGAAACGTGGAAAACCAAACCCAGCCCCATACCTGATGGGATTGCAGAAAGCGGGCAATCTTCAACCATGGGAAGGTATCGTTGTAGAGAATGCTCCATTAGGAGTCAGAGCGGGTGTTGCTGCTAACATCTTCACGGTAGCTATCAATTCCGGTCCATTACCAGATAATGAGTTATCTGATAAAGGCAGTAATCTTCTTTACCATCAGATGACCGAATTCTGCAATGACTTCGAGAGTTTAATAGAAATGGCACATCAGCAGAGCCAGATATTCAAAAACAACAAAAACATGTAAGTAATGATGTTTACTTACACGTTTTTGTTTGATTTTTATATTCGTATAATTCGATTCCTTTATCGGATAATTTAATGATAACCGATTTTTATTTAAACAATTCAGATAGTGATACTTTCCTTGATAATTTATTATTCTTTCAACCAACGACCAATCAGATCAATAATTTCCTGACGAGTAGGCTCTGGGAAGGAAAGAATACGGGTCTTATGAGAACCTCCCGGACACATATAAACATGCAAATTGTGTTTGTTCTTCGTAAATGGAAGTCCATAAATACCAGAAGCACTCCATGGGTCGATAGAACCATAGATATAAACCATCTTAGGATCATTCTTACTCTGGAAATCTACTGTGTGCTTATATAATACAGGAGAAAAATTCACGTTCTCCGCATCCTTCGGCAACATCAACCGATGCAAATATCCCTTTGCCGTCTTAATACTCAGATATCTCTTGAATGGCTTTGTATAATAGCCATAGTAACCTAATTCTTTAGCCGCCTGTACATCAAACGAGAAATAAGGATTCTGATTGGAGAAATAATCGGGTTCACAATGACTCATCCAATACTTGAATACTGCTAAATCATCAGCCTCTCTTGTAGGAATCTTTTGGATATCAGACCCCCACTGCCAGAAAGCAAACGCATACTCAAAGACTGAGAAGTCATATATTTCAGCCAAAGGGACATTGAATGTATAATGCTTGTCATTGCAATATTTCTCAAGCAGAGGAAGAAGTGCTGCCTTGCGCTTAAAGAGCAGAAGTTGGAAATCGAGCACTTTCTGTCTGTTTTCAGGAGTCGAAACCTCATATTGGAGAAATATCTCATGTCTGCCATCCTCTACACTTCTGTTGAGTGGAGCTACGTATGGAACTGAAATATCTACATCGTTTGGAAAGTAGGAACGGTAGAACATGGTTGTCTGACCGCCCTTACTGATGCCTGTAGCAATCCACTTACCCTTATATAAAGCATGTAATGCTTCATTCACATGATGCAAATCATAAAGAGAATTCTCCACTGTCAGATAATCCCAGTTGCAAGGGCTTGGCATGGACTTATCAAAATAACGGTACTCCACGGTAATGATGTTGGTATCGAAGAGCTTGGACAGTTCCTCTATATATCCCTCATGCAACGCATAATTGGCATCATAGCCTTCTGTAACAAGTACTGTTGGACGGTCAAAACCGCGATGACAGAGCACAACTCGCTGCTCAAACTGACCAGCCTGCGGGTTCTTAGCATCTAATTGCTGCTTGATAAAGAACACGTATTTTTCTGGGAAACAAGTACTCTGCAGCGGTTCCACTTTACTCACACCAGGAAGAGCCGCTAACCGTTTACCAGCTTCACCCAATTCTGCTGCCAACATCTGCAAAGGCAAGATGAGCAACATCAACATCAGCAAACAAGCTGACTCCAATGATTTTGTTTTCTTAAAAAATTTCATTGCTTTCAAAGATATTATATTTTGAAATACAAAGGTACTGCAAAAACCAGAGAAAAAAGAAAATAAAATGAGAAAAAGTATGATTTGATGAATCTTCCCCACAAAAACGTAGCAGATTGCTTTGCTATTCCATCAAAAAAACTTATCTTTGTGCCCGAATTTCAGTACAATTCAAATACAGAACTGCATATTGTACTTGTGAATAAAAAGAATTAAAAGGGTAAATACGATAAAGGACAAATATTAAAAAGAAAGATATGAAAAAGATTATTTTTCCAATCATGTTGATTACATTGTTGGCTTCATGCTCAGAAAGCATTGAAGACAGAGCAGCAAGAGAGGCTAAGGAATATACAGAGAAAGTATGCCCTACTCCTTTCGTGAATGATGGGCGCACAGACAGTACGGTATTCGACAAGAATACCCGTACCTATATTTATTATATGACTTTGAGAAACAAGGCAGATAATGTCATACTCATCCAACAGAACCACAAGAAACTGTATGATGTACAAAAGCAGTCATTAGACAATAATCCAGGACTTCAGAAATACAAAGAAGCCCATTTTTCTTTCAGATTCATCTATCATTCTGCTAAAAATCCAAAGGAAGTTCTATTGGATGACACCTTTAAATATTAAGACAGAAAAGGTCATTGAGTAAAAGCAGAAAAGACAAAGATTACAAGCAGAAAAAGTCCCGAAGAAAAAATTAATTCTCCGGGACTTTTATATTGTTTCTACTGGGAACTGACCAGTATTGCTGTCTTTTACATTTAGTACCCCATTTCCTGAAGTGCAGTTGCCAACTGGTCTGGACAACTTGTTGATTTGTTGCCGCAGGTAATACCCTTCAATCGAGCAATCACTTCCTGCGCCTTCATACCTCTTATCAAGGAACAAACGCCCTTGGTATTGCCATCACAACCTCCGATAAACTGCGCTTCCTGTACGACTCCATTCTCATCTACACTGATGCAGATGTACTTGGAGCAGGTACCATGAGTCTGATAAGTCACCTTGGTAAGATGCTTTGCACTCTCATTACTGATCATAGGAAACTTATTCAGCGTCAGCAGGAATTTCTGGCTTCATGTTGGTATAGACAGTCTGAACATCGTCAAACTCCTCCAACTTCTCAACCATTTTGTCGATAGTCTCACGCTCCTCAGGAGTTACATCCTTCAAATCATTAGGAATGTAAGTGAACTCAGCACCAGTTACCTCGAAGCCCTCAGCCTCCAAATGTTTCTGGATTTCACCGAAGCTTGTAGGAGCACCATAGATAGTGATTTCATTATTCTCCTCATCCTCATCAAACTCGTCTTCTACACCATAGTCGATCAGGTCGAGAATCATCTCGTCCATATCCAGACCATCCTTCTTCTTGAATGTGAACACAGCCTTGTGATCGAAGAGGAAAGAAAGGGAACCTGTAGTACCCAAGTTGCCGCTGAACTTATTGAAAATAGAACGAACGTCAGCTACAGTACGAGTAGTATTGTCTGTCAATGTGTCAACAAATACAGCAACACCGTGAGGACCATATCCCTCGTATGTTACCTCCTTGTAATCGCTGGTATCCTTGCCACAAGCGTTCTTGATGGCACGAACGATGTTATCCTTAGGCATGTTCTCACGCTTACAGTTAGCGATGATAGCACGCAAAGTAGGATTGTTCTCTGGCTCTGGACCGCCAGCCTTTACTGCAATTGCAATCTGCTTACCTAACTTAGTAAATGTCTTGGCCATGTGGCCCCATCTTTTCAGCTTTGTAGCTTTACGATATTCAAATGCTCTTCCCATTGGAATAAATTTTAAAAATGTTTATCGTTTTGTTTAAAATATTATCTTAACTCTGCATTGAGCTTGCCTGTCAGGTTGGCAATCAACTTCTTCATGATTGCATCTATCTGCTTGTCATTCAAAGTCTTTTCTTCATCCTGAAGAATGAAGTTGACAGCATAACTCTTCTTGCCAGCTGGCAAGTTCTTACCTTCATAGACATCAAAGAGAACGACACTCTTCAGAAGTTTCTTCTCTGTCTGACGAGCGATTTGCTCAATCTGCTCAAACTGTACACTCTTATCTACCAAGAGAGCCAGGTCGCGGCTTACTGAAGGATACTTGCTGATATCAGTATAGGTGAGGTTCACCTTCTTGATGGCCTTCATCAGGTTGTCCCAATGTACATCGGCATAGAATACATCCTGCTCAATATCAAAAGCCTTCTTCAACTTGAGACTCAAGATACCCAACTCTACCAATACCTTACCTGCACGTGTCTCATACTGTACACCCTTAGAGAAGATATTGTTGTCGCTATGCTTAATCACAATGTTATTGGCAGGCATGCCGACACGACGAAGGATATTCTCTACCACAGCCTTCAACTCGTAAATGCTACTCTGCTCATCAGCATGAGCCCAGTTGCCCTCTACACGCTTACCGGTAATGAAAAGAGAAATATGACCCTCCTGAGTATAACCCTTGATAGGATTCTCAGCATCCCACTTCTCCTTATTATATATATAGGTGTTACCAACCTCGAAGAACTTCAGATTCTGACTCTTGTGATTGATGTTGCGAGAAACACTCTCCAAACCGCCAAAGAGCATAGTCTGACGCATCACACCGAGATCAGTACTCAATGGATTCATGATCTTAACAGTATGCTCATCAGGATAAGCATTGAGTTCCAAATCAGTATAATAGCTTGCCTTGGTAAGAGAGTTGTTCAGGATTTCCATGAAACCTTCACCCACCAACTGCTCTGCTACGATATTCTGAGTATGATAATGCTTATCTTCCTCTCCCTGAACTGTCAAAGAACTCTTCAACTGGGTAGGAATTTCCACATTATTATAACCATAGATACGGAGAATATCCTCTACTACATCACAAGGACGCTGAACATCTACACGGAATGGAGGAACAAGGAGATCGATGCCTTCAGCATCCTCCTTCACAATCTTCATCTCCAGGGATGTAGCAATGTTCTTGATAGTCTCCACACCGATTTCCTTACCGATGAGACGATGAGCGTACTCATAGTTCAAGCGAACAGGGAAATCCTGAATAGGCTCTGGATAAACATCCTTGATTTGCATGGAAATCTTACCACCTGCAAGTTGCTTGCAGAGAATAGCAGCCTGCTGCAAAGCATAAATCTGTCCGTTTGGATCAACACCACGCTCAAAACGATAGCTGGCATCAGTACTCAAACCATGACGACGTGCACTCTTGCGAATCCAGGTTGGATGGAAATAAGCACTCTCCAAAACTACATTCTTGGTGGTCTCATATGTACCTGAACCCTTACCGCCAAAGATACCTGCGATACACATTGGCTCTTCTGCATTGCAGATGCTCAAATCGTGCTCACCAAGTGTATGTTCCTCACCATCGAGGGTAACAAACTTAGTTCCTTCTGGCTGGGTACGAACTACAATCTTATGACCAGTTACCATGTCAGCATCAAAACAGTGCAATGGCTGACCATATGCCATCATGATATAGTTGGTAATATCCACGATATTGTTGATTGGGCGCAAGCCGATGATATTCAACTTATCCTGCAACCACTTTGGACTTTCCTTTACTTCGCAATCTGTGATACTTACACATGCATAACGCTTGCAAGCATCAGTATTCTGAATCTCTACGTCAATAGGAAGATCCTCATTATCTACGACAAACTCATCGCAAGAAGGACGATGAAGACTGGTCTGATAACCATTCTGCTTCAACCAAGCATAGAGGTCGCGGGCAACACCCCAGTGACCCAGTGCATCTGCACGATTGGCAGTGATATCAATCTCAATCAGCCAATCGCTCTCAAGATGATAATACTCAGCCGCAGGCTGACCTACTGGAGCATCCTCTGGGAGAACAATAATACCAGCGTGGTCTGTACCCACACCAATCTCATCCTCAGCACAAATCATACCAAGGCTTTCAACTCCACGGAGCTTGCTTCTCTTGATAGTAAAACTCTGGTCACCATCGTAAAGTACACAACCTAAGTCTGCTACGATAACCTTTTGACCAGCGGCAACATTTGGCGCACCACAGACAATCTGCTGAGGCTCACCCTTGCCCAGGTCAACAGTTGTTACATGAAGATGATCGCTGTTAGGATGCATCTCGCATGTCAACACTTTACCCACGTAAAGACCTTTCAGTCCACCTTTGATAGACTGAACTTCTTCCAAAGCGTCAACTTCCAGACCGCAAGAAGTCAGCGCGTCTGCAACTTCCTGAGGAGTCAAGTCGAAATCGACGTATTCTTTAAGCCATTTGTAAGAAACGTTCATTATAATGATTTTATTTGTATTCTCAAAATTCACATCGAAGCACCTCCTGCACTTCGACTTTTTATGATTATCTCTAAAACTTTGCAAAAATACAAAAAAAAACAGACTTAGACGAAAAAATATTCGTATATTTGCACTTATTAAAAGTTTAATGCGATTTTTCCAGCGAAAACAGAAACTTTTTCATTTAGAAGATAGATTTCAAAGCAAAATAACATGCGAAAGAAAAAGTCCCCACAGATAACACCCCTGATGCACATCAGCATCATCCTAACCATCGGAATTCTCATCGCAAAGATGGAATACGGCTACATTGACACCATCTATTGGCTGGTGGCAGCACTGCTGTCATGGGGAATTTCATTCTATCTTCTCAAACGCTCTTCATCGACAATAAACGCCCAATGCCTTTCCCTGTTTATCTGCATATTCTGTATGGGAGGAGTCCTGACTTCTCACCAGCTGGACAAGAAACAGGATAAGCCGCAAATCATCACAGAAGAAAACCTTTCATCATTTGACAAAACCATGTTAGTAACTCAAGAATACAGAAACACAATCCAAAAACAATTGCGAAGCCTCAACATTCAGGAACAGGACTTCGCCATCGTCTCTGCCATGACCCTCGGAGACAAGACCTCATTGACAAAAGAAACCAAAGATATCTATTCGATATCAGGAGCCAGTCATATACTGGCTGTCAGCGGATTACATATCGGAATTATTTTCCAACTATTCATTCTATTGTTAGGAGGACGAAGACGTAGTATCCCTACCATCATACTTTCCATCACCGCCATTTGGGCTTATGTCATTTTTATCGGAATGCCCGCCAGTGCTATACGTTCTGCTACCATGATCAGCATCTGCTGCTTTGCCATGCTTTCCCATCGTAAAGCACTGTCTATCAACAATCTCACGTTTGCCTATGTTATCATGCTTATTTACAATCCGCTCTACTTATTCGACATCAGTTTCCAAATGTCGTTTATGGCAGTTTATTCGATTCTATTGTTCTACCAGCCTCTTGAAGGCCTATGCAGTACCAGTCATTTTTATACCCGATGGCCCTGGAGTATGCTCTGCATTTCCATAGCTGCTCAAATCGGCACCATGCCACTCATCATCTATTATTTTGGTCGCATCTCATGCTATGCACTTTTCACCGGTTTCATAGCCATCCCTGCAGCCACAGTAATCCTTTGGTTATCTGCCGCCATTCTCCTGCTTACACTTCTTACTCATATACCACTAATTAGCCTACTAACCGATCCACTTCTACACTATGCAGCAAATGGACTCATCTGTATCACCCAAGCAACGAATACGGCATTAAAACTCACAACTATGCTGCCAGGAGCAAGCATTGATGGGATAAAAATAAATATCCCACAATTATGTCTCATTTATTTCTGCATAATCGTGGGATACATATTTATCAGAAAGACAAGGTATTATTCAAAAACCTCGTCGATTCCGTTTTCTGTAAAATCATCCTCCTCAGTCTTCCGACCACAAGGATTATAATCTTCCGGAAGATCAAACTTTGCCATTGGATCTATACCTAATGACCTGTCAGCATACACCTTCTTCATGAAGATAGCCCATATAGGAAGCGCCATCGTAGCACCTTGTCCCATCTGTCCTCTGTCAAAATGAATATCACGGTCTTCACCACCCACCCAACAGCCGCTTACCAATTGCGGAGTGAAACCGATAAACCAACCATCACTATTATTGTTGGTTGTACCAGTCTTGGCACCTATCTGTCCCTGGAAATTATAACGATAGCGCAAACGTCCAGCAGTACCATTATCTACTACACCCATCAGCATCGTAAGCATCTTCATTGCGTTGGCAGCACCAATCACCTCATTCATTCGAGGCTGGAATGTAGCAATGGTATTTCCTTCATTGTCCTCTATTCGACTCACAAACATAGGAGCTGTACGGATACCATGATTGGCAAATACCGTATAGGCACTCACCATCTCGCTCACACTCACTTCACAAGGACCGAGACAGAGACTCATGGATGCATGAATATCAGGATTATGAATACCGAAGTCATGGAGAATCTGAACAAACTGGTTTGGATTCAACTTGCTCATCAGATAAGCACTAATCCAGTTGTTACTCTGCGCCAATCCCCACTTCAATGGCACCATCTGTCCATAACGGGCATGACTCACGTTACGAGGAGTCCAAGGCCTTCCGCCAACTATATATGTCCGCTGTCTGTTAGGAGCATAATCACAAGGTGTGAATCCGTTCTCCATAGCTAAGCTATAGAGGAATGGTTTGATGGTAGAACCCACCTGTCTCCTACCTAAGCTTACCATATCATACATGAAATGAGGATAATCCAAACCGCCCACATAAGCCTTGACAGCTCCAGTCTTCGGATCCATACTCATGAAACCACTACGCAGGAAGCCTTTGTAATATCTGATGGAATCGAGCGGACTCATCAAGGTATCAATATCTCCATGATAAGTGAACACCGTCATTTCAATTTTCTTGTGGAAAGCCTCTTTGATTTCCTCTGGTGTGCATCCCGCGGCCTTCATCGTACGCCAGCGCTCACTCTGGGTAATAGAACGGTTCAGAATATAACGTATCTGCTGAGGAGTCAACTTATCTGAATAAGGAGAACTTGGCTTTGGCTTATTTTCCTTATCAAAAGCTGGCTGAAGATAACGGGCAACATGCTGATAAACAGCTTCTTCTGCATACTTCTGCATACGACTATCGATGGTAGTAAACACCTTCAGTCCATCAGAATAAACATTATATGGCGAACCGTCTTTCTTGAAGTTTTTATTGCACCAGCCATAGAGAGGATCTGTATCCCAGGCTATGGAATCGGCAACAAACTGCACATTGTTCCACGAAGGATAGTCTGTACGAACAGGGCGTTTTGCCATCATGTACCGGCGCAAGAATTCCCTTAAATAAGTAGCCGTACCATCCTTATGATCAGTACGATGGAAGTTCAGCGTCAAAGGTTCACTTGAATAGTTCTGATACTCAGCACGGTCCATATAACCAGCCTTCACCATCTGCGAGAGAACAACATTACGACGCTCCTTGGCACGTTCAGGATAACGTACCGGATTGAAGAGCGATGGGTTCTTGCAAAGACCTATCAAAGTAGCAGCTTCACACACCGTCAGATTCTTCGGTTCCTTATTAAAATAGGTATTAGCTGCCGTCTTGATACCGACAGCATTATGCAGAAAATCAAAATAATTGAGATAGAGAGCAATAATCTCCTCTTTGGTATAATAACGTTCCAACTTGATGGCAATGACCCACTCTATTGGTTTCTGGAGCATTCGCTGAGCAGCACTTTGCGCAGTACTACTATACAACTGTTTAGCCAACTGCTGAGTAATGGTAGAACCACCTCCAGCATTAGTCTGCCCCAAAATACCACGCTTGATGATAGCACGACCCAGCGCTCTGAAGTCAATACCAGAGTGCTCATAAAATCGTTCATCCTCAGTAGCCACCAAAGCCTGAACCAGATAAGGCGACATTTTCTTATAAGGTATCACAATTCTGTTTTCCTTATTCAGATTCCATGTACCGATAACCTTACCGTCAGAAGAATATACCTGAGTCGCAAAGCGGTTGATCGGATTCTGCAAATCTTCAATATCCGGCATATAGCCAATCCAGCCAAACCAAATGGCAAAGAATCCAACAATTGCAGAAACAATACCTCCAGCAAGAAGCGCCCACAAAATATGTATGAAACGTTTTCTCATCCCTAATTAAATTATATTTCAAATATCATTTCTTGATAATTTGTGCAAAATTACACAAAAAAAGTTGTTACGCAAAAGAAATCAAGGAAATTTTGCATATTCCAAATAATAATGTTAACTTTGTCGGCAGAAAAAAAGACTTAGATGCTTATGGCAAGAAAACTATATCCTTTAGGAATACAGACATTTGAGAGAATCCGCAAGGAAGATAAACTCTATATAGACAAGACGGAATATATCTACCACATGACTCATACCAGTGGTAACATGACGACCATCATGCCGTTGCTCTACCAAAGTGATTACATCACCATCAAAGATTACAACCAGGAGTATAATTATTATATCCTCGACATTCCAAACAAAGAGGTAAAAGATGTTATACATCATTTTTACTTTGCTCACAGACGACTTAGTAGATGTGGAGGTACATACCCCAAAAGGCAGAGTTGACATTGTTCTCCTGACCAAGACCAATCTCTACCTCATAGAATTGAAACTAAATCAGGATGCCCAGACTACAATGCAGCAGATCAACCTCAAGAACTACCGCCAGCGTTTCGCTTTAAGCGAGAAGCCAATTACCAAGGTAGGCGTCAACTTTGACGGCACGACAAGGAACATCACAGACTGGGTAATAGAATGAGAAAACGAAGAAGGCATACTCATAATGATGCCTTCTTACCAGGAAGGCTCTCGGCATGGAACTTCTGACAGATGTGACTCCATCAATAGATACCTATTATCTGTTTCGCCGCCGCATCTGCGAATATCAGGAAAGAACTGACATTGACCTGTAACCACAATGCCATGCAGCTCAAGACTGGCAAGATGCAAAGTGGGCTCAGTTATTTTCATTCAAATCTAATCATCTTAGCTAATTGCAAAAAATAGTCATTCGACCAAATATCCAACTCTTTTGGATTTCTCACAAAAGGCAAGACATCAGCCTTTACTTGATTAATGTCTGCTATAGCAAGCCGTTCGTTCAACTTTTGCAGGAAAGTTTCCTTGTCAAGCTCTTCCTGATCGAATTGCAAGGCTCTTTCGCACAAATGGGTAAAGTCAAGAGAGATATTATGGCGAACATACCATTCGAAGTCATACCAGTCACGTCCCTTTACCCTGTTCTTCCAAGCACGATATACCAAGGCGTGCATCTTTCCTGCAAAGAGAGTTGGCAAGGTGAAACAGCGTGTCATGAATGACTGGGGGAGCAGAAGCAACTTCTGCTCTGTTTTGAATTTCAATGGAGGTTGGGTGTCAACTTCTATCTTTATCTTAACAGATTTCTCCGTTTGAAATGTAATATCATATACATCTGTGTTGTCTTTCAGAAAGGCAGACTCCACCTTGCCAAAATTCTTTTTGTCTTTCTTTCTGATCTCAACCTCTCTGCCCACCAACGCGAATTGGTCAATGATAGGCTGAAAGTATTGGGTAAAGTCAAAGTTCTCATTTGGAGCAAGCAAGGAAAAATCCATATCCTCTGAGAAACGCTGCAATCCATGGAATATGCGCAAGCATGTTCCACCATAGAAAGCAGCCTCATTGAAAAAGCCACCATTGTAAAGCCCTGCAAGAATAACCTGCTGATTGACCTCAAAAATAGCATTGCGCTTTTGCAGCTCAGTCATTATATCATAGCCCGAAAGCATTTGATTGAATATTTCGTTTGTGCTCATTTTCTTAAATATTTAATTAGAGTTTCTATGGATTTAGACTTCTTGCCAACCTGAGTGTATCGCTCAAATATGCTTATGTCCATATTCTTAAAATCATACATTTCCATTCGGATGTCCTCTTCCAAATAGACCTCAACATCTTTCAAGTAGCGTAAATTAACCTTGGGAGAATTAGCAATCAAATCGCAAAGTGCTTTTTCGGGGGTTGCCATCAAAAAGGCATAACTCTGCCTATTGATGCTTGTGATTCCTATGGGAAAAGCTTCTCTTGACATGTTCTTATACTCAAAGCGTCCTACTGGAGTATCAAAACATCGAGAATGCTTTAGTGTCATCGACTGGGTAGTATATACAGCTTCTGGGATTAAGCCATAATAACGTAAAGCCGTCTGCATTGACACATAAGATGGAGCATAAAGATGATTGGCAACAAGTTCTGTGGATAGAGCAACACGAGACACATTTGGAGAGACCACATAAAGCCCCTTCTTGAGGCGGATAATCTTATGAGCCGCCTCAAGATTGCGCACTTTCTGATTTCCTGCTTCAATATTTGTAAACAACGAAGCTATTACCGAAGTACTGACTGGTATATTACCTATATGTTCTAAATCCAATATCATAGTGCAAAAATAATGCAAGTGCGAGAGCAATGAAACTTGTTTCAATTGCCGAGCCGCAGCTTTTTTCTGCAAAAATAGTAAAATTTTGAACAGTAAACGAACTTTTTCTTGTTTTTCTGTTCTATTTTTAGCTATTTTAATAAAATAGCTTGGTACGTCAGTCGTATCAGAATTTGAAGAACATATCCAACCTTACCAAACATTTTTACGCCCTGAAGGATAAAAGCTGCCCTCTCATACCTGTAACAATTCATCCGCCATATGAAGAATCACATCGTGAAGTTCTATATTTTCTTTGAAATGTTGTGGCAAAGCATCATACCCTACTACAGTTCCAAGGATATTACCCAAAACGGCACCAGTAGAATCACTATCCCCACCATGATTGACTGCAGCAATGACCGCCTTTTCAAAATCGCCATAATACTTTACTATGCAATATACAGCAATGGCTAAAGTTTCTTCCGCTGTCCAGCCGCCACCAATATTCTCGATGTTTTCCACATCAGACAAGGAGTTATCTGCAAGTTTGATAGCCTTTTCTATCAAACTTTTCAACTCCCCTACATGTATATCATGCTCAGGAAACATGACACGCAATATAGCCAAGCCATCATCCACATAGTTTTTAAAATCTGTCAAAGAACTTTCTTCCTTTTCCATCAAATTATAGATGATGTAAGATTCCAAAGCCGATGGCAGAAAACCCAATGGATGCTGATGAGTTATCTCTGAAGCACTCGCAGCCAACTTCATGGCATCCGTGATAGACATTCTCTTATTAACGGCAGCAAACAAAGGGATAGGAGCTATACGCATGATACCTCCACACCCTTTGCTATTATCTTGCGGTTCCCAACCTTTGTATAATGAGTACAGAGATTCCATACAAGTTTGTCCAGGAGCACGACGCTTATTCAACTCTGGGAGTTTGGCAATCCAACAATCCTTGTACTTACCCGATTTCTTGCCAATCTGAGTAAGATACCATTCGATGTAAGCCATACATATACCATACTGGTAGTTAGGATTGCTTTTATTTTTGGCTGCATTCAACAATCCATTAGCAGTAAATAAAGTCATCTGCGTATCATCAGAAATGACAGCTTTACCGTTATTGTCTTGGACATCCATACTCCATTGAGTCGTATCAAACTTCGTGATACCATGCTCCCCATAACGCTTCTGTATTCCCTCGAAAGAGTTGACAAATTCCACAGGATAGCCAAGGGCATTACCAATAGCTCCCCCAATGAGCGAGCCACGTATTTTATCTTGTAGTGACATAGAGTTTCGAGATTTATACATTTTAATCCATATTTTTCCATCAATAGACTTGTCCTTCAGTTCCTGCGTTTTATCTCGTCGGTCATAACTTTCACGCAACTCTGTGAGAATATCGCAAAATTCCTTGGAGGTAAGTATTGTCTTGAATGGATTACTCTCACCTGTAGAGTGAACAAGCGTCATCCCCCTCGTCTGCATCAACGCAGCACGGAAACGCTCACTTTGGTCAAACATCGCCTGATACGCCTGTCGTATCAGACTCTGAAATTCCTTGCCTTGGCGGTCGATGGCATGTCCTTTCCACCATACGATTTGGTCTGTCTGCCAAGAAGTAACACTCATTTTTCGGGCATTACCTCCCTTCATACTGCATATCTGGCGTTGCTTGTCAAGGTCTTGCCTCTTCAACGATTGCAAGAAGCCCTCCATACTGCCACACACCATTCCGTCGAATCGGAATCCATTGCTGCACAGATTGCTCAACACATTCGAGGGGTAAAGACCATTCGAACGTATGTCCAAGGTATTCATCTCTGGATTGTACATATCAACCGTACTTTCAGAATTTGAAGAGCATATCCAGCAATTCACCAAATGATTTCTTAGGAGATTTAGAGCCATCCATATTGTCCGTCGTGAACACCTGAATGTTCGTATCACCACCCCAATAAATCATAGGAGCCAAGCCTTCCGTCAGCTTATCGTAGTTTGTACTGGAATCCATTTTTCTCAAAGCCTCCATCTTCTTCTCTAACTCCTTTTTAGACTTGGCAAACACGAAGTTCCAGTAATACCGATTCTCGGAAGCATAATCCTCATAGTCGAAGCAAGGATAACGTTGTGAGTCATCATCCACATACACTCCCTCCTTCGCCTTTCCACTACCAGAATAGCGAATCACCTCATAAATATCCTCAAACTCCACACCGTAAACACGGATAGGAGAATTATAACGAACACATGCCATAACTCTATACCCTTAGTTCGTGTCGGGCACAACCTTTAAAGTTTTCTTATTTCACTTTTATACCTTTGCCTTTCAGAACCTCACCTACAAGATTGTTTTAAAGATCATGCTTCATTCGAAGCTTTGTTGTCTGTTATCTTATTCTGAGCATTCTTTCCAATATGCCATCCATCACACCATAATTGTAGGTTATTTGATGAATCTTTGTAACTTTGGTTTCAAGTCCTCATGCTTGGAATAATCGAACATCAAACATTTGTTAGCATCCTTGAAAGGTATAACAGCATGATATTCACCTGCCCCAAAACTATCAATCTGATAAGGGTGATATGTCAAGACAACACCCTCTGGCAGCACAGCAAAATGAGTCAAAGGGAAGTCCTTCTCTGTGAAGGGCTTTTCGTTGTAACCTTTCCATCCTGCCCAATCATCGCAAGAATAATTGTGAACTAGACATGACCGCATAACATCATCCACACCTCCAGTATCGATCACAGGACAATGGAACGAGAATATACTATGTGTAAAATCCTCCCATGAACTTTCTTTCTCATAACAGAAATCATATCCTTTCTTCAAACTCTCCAATGTCAAATGTCTGAATTGTTGCAACATAGATGTTTTCACCGAATTGCTGACATCGAGCAATTCTCCTCTTCGCTTATCGTATGTGATGTAATACTCACGAGGTAAATCGTGAAATCCGCCATTATAGAGACTTGCCCAATAATGATAAGTGGCGTAATCATCACTGTCAGCCACCTTCCTCACTTTTATATCGCAAGTCATCCTTACCGCCAAAGTATCTTCGATTTGATTTTCTGCACGACAAAGTTTCTCCCACAACACACCATATCCATCCAAAGAATGCAGCAAATCCTTTAGCGACCCACACTTGCCTACAGGAATACCCCCTTTGTTTTCCAACAGATAAAACGCATCATCCCTAATAGCAGCCATCATCCATTCACGGATAGCTTTATCAGACTCCATATCACCTTTCGGTATATCCAAATCTACACTAAACCCAGCTTCCATCCTTTCAAACTTGCTCCTTGGTTTGATGTAATAGTCCTTTGTCCATCTTTCTACAGATTCATCTGTGGTATTCTCCGTCTTCTTTGCATTGTATAAGTCACCGAACGAAACATCCGTTGTCTGCGCTCCTGCCATCAATGCCACCACACCATCTTTCTTAGTTTTGCGACAAAGCACATCATCTTGAAGCCCTATACATTTTCCATCAGAGAAGCAAATTGTATCAGAACTTGAAAAAAGATGCAAGTTTTTCCATCTGCCAAGATAATAAAACTCAGATGCACTGCATGGAGAAGAGAACAACACCTTTTTAGTTTTGATGTCATAAATATCCTTGTCATCAATACTCACATAGTTGACTGTATTGCCAATAGAAGTGATACTCGTTGCCCCAATTTGAGGATAAAAGAAGCCATTACGCTCATACTTCAGTAGATAGCATGGAGTCTTGTCTTCAGAATGCTCATAGTTCCAGACAACAAGCAGACTATCTCCAATGCGTTCTTGAATAGTGAACGTGTCACCTTCCAATACGATTGTATCTTCATCAACGATTTCGCCTTTCAGTCCGACACCCACATGTAAACCATTACAGCCTGTAAGGACTGTAAATATAAGGATTATAAATAGCTGTCTTTTCATTGCGCAATGGAATCTATCATTTCATACTCATATCTTTTGGGGTGTACTATCATTTCCAATCGGTTGACATCATCCTCAGTCAACCGAACTTTTCCACCATTTTTGTAATAGTCGAGTACTCTTTCCGCACCACGTCGCCCCAACACAGCGTGTTCCTCTGCTTTCATGTAATATTCCACAGCAAACTTTTTGTCAGTTTGACCGTTCTCATCTGGTGCATAATACAAGTCGCCAAGAATCGAATAGGCAATCGGAATTCTATCTGCAATCATGCTGAGTTTTGCAGCATCAGCTTTCAATACACCTTTCCAGTCAGAAACTGTCATCAACAATTCCGCTAAAGTGCACCCTTGTTCTGCCGCTTCCTTTACCATGCTTTTCCCAGAAATTGTATCACCTTTATCAATCGTTATAATTCCTATGAGCATTTTTGCTTCTGGAGTTTCATTTTTACATAGCACCTGTTCTACGCTATCTGTATTCTCTCGATGATACGACTTATAACCCTCCATCAAGAGAAATAAAGTCTTGTAATCATTACCATCTGGCATATCATAAATGTAATCTTCCATTCGTTTAATACCGCCACGACATTCAGCCATTTGAGCCATAGTAATCATACCAAAGAAATCCTTCTTAACACCAAATCCATCACAGTAACAATCTGCTAATTTCAGATATGCAGAACCATCGCCTCTACGAGCTTGATTAAGCAATGACATGACTGAGTCTTGCGGACTTACAGTCATACGTTTCTGTTCTGCCAACTTTTGTGAAGAAGCTGAACCTTCCATTACTTGTTGGTCTGAACAACTTGCAAGGAACAACAGCATAAGTATATATAAGCACCAATTCTTTATATAAAATACTTTGAATCTCATATCTCAACACCCTAATTCGTGTCGGGCACAACTTCTAAGTTCATTATTTATCTGTTTATGAGATATAGTGTATAGAAGTAACCTTTTTCTATCAGAAAATAAATGAGCCCACTTTAAAAAGTGCCACCAAAACAGAGGTGTACTTCAAAATGCTTACAGTTTAAAACTAAAAAGCATAAGAAGAGCCTTTCTATATGAAAAATTGCATTTATGAGCCTGTTTTTGGCTTATTTTTGCTGTTTAACTTTCAAATTGATAGTGCTCTGACTTTTTCAAGTAGACTCAGTTATGTTATACTTTTACAGCATCGTGTATCACTCCTGATTTCTTTCCCTAACTTTGCACCATGAAAAAGAAAATAGTGGCATCATGGGTAATATGTTGTCTGACGGTATCATTGTTGGTGTCACTGGCAATACCGGTCGCAGTACAGGCTATCATCTCCATCTTACATGCAAGAAGGACGGCAAGAGTTTCAATCCTACCAGCCTTTTGAATCTTATTGAAAAGTCTTTTGCGTTGTCAGCTTTATCAATGAGTAAATGAGAGAGTCGTTTACCTAACTCTTATACCTTTACCATTCAGAACTTCACCTCTAATATCATCAGTTTTGCATAAATACAAGTCGTAGCCAATGGCTGTAATATCGCAATATCTTGGAGGAGTAATGACTTTTCCACTTGGTGACATCAACCCATACCAACCAAGTTCTGCTTCATATTTTTTGCAATTTGCAGTCTTTTGATAAGGTGTTGGTTCTGCTTCTGCCGTTTCACCTGTTAAATTACCTTCATCATCATAGTTCTTTGCCGTAGTATATCGTATTTCATCGGTGTCATACAATAATCTGTCAACATTACTAATCAAGAAATCGTCAATCAACTCACCTTGCAAATTGTATTTGCGAAGAGTATGGTCTTTCATTGTTGCTGTAATGCTATTACCAGAGATCCAGAGGTCTGCTTCCATAAAAGGCAATATTGGTTTAAGATTTTCTGTAAGAACACTCTGCATACCTCCTTTGCTTACGACAAAGAAAGAATCCTTGGGCGAAACAGCATCATATTCAGCTTTCAACATCCAATTTCCTTTTTTGTCTATCAAACCAAATTTGTCACGTTTGTTGTTATGTATTACGCAATGTCCATTGTGAAATACATACCCTTCTGCACCAGTGATGTATGGAATATTCAAGTCAATAACGACATTTCCTTTGGAGTCGATGAATTTTATCATTCCGTTGTCATCTACGGAAGCCAAGCCATCAGAAAATACCCATGCGTGCTTGTACTGAGGCTTGATAGCTATTTCACCCGTCAGCATATTGAAGTAACCACGAGCATCGCCGTTACTATAACAGACAAGTGAGTCGTTGCCCAATGGTTTTGAAATCCAATGTATGCCCTTGACAGTCTTCTTGCCATCACGAGTCTCCACATATCCATCCGTTTCATAGGCACGGCTATAATAAGTTGCATTTCTTGACAGGTACTGCGAGTCATAGTAGGAGTCATCCAAATATTTCGCAGCATTCACTTTCTTGTAAACAAACTCGTATAGCGCATTACCTCCAGCACATGCAAACACAAACATGATGAACGCAAAACAGCCTCCAACAACACGTCGAATAAACTTGCCATACTTAGATTCATCCTTCATTCCAAGTATCACGGTGAACCATTCTGCTGTTGCTGAAATAATACCTGTCAACCCTTTCCAAAATAAAATAATTGCTCTTTTCATATGCCTCTTATTATAAGATTCTATTTATTTTCCTCCTCATCAAAGGCTTCATCTGCCAATCTACCATAGCAACCAAGACGTTCTTCCTTTGACATCGGTTCTGCACAAAAAGCAGTCTCATTCTTCATTTGAGAAAGACGAGAAAAGAAATTCATACGGGTCGTGGTGTCTTTGCGCATGGAAGCACGTGTTCCTTCTGAACTATAATCAAAATTACGAGCATTGCGGATAGACATCGACATAGCAACTTCCATTGAATCTTGATTTGCTCCCATGTAAGTGAATGTCCAGCCTTCTTTGCGAAGTGTTTCCACAAGTGCCTTGATGCTACTACCATTATATTCTTTGGACGCATTCTCATAACCGTCAGTAATGATAGTAACAACAACCGCAACATCCTCAATGTCTTTGATCTGTTTATGCATCGCAGTAAGGGTGAATCCAATAGCATCGTATAAAGGAGTTGAACAACATGGTTCATAGTCGTTCATGCTCAACAGATGTGCTTTACCCACAGGTACTTTGTCAAAAACATTACATGTCTCACAGCTACAAAAAGTAACCAGTGAAACGAAATGCTCCTGTGTGTCGGCAAATTTCTCTTGCGCTTTCTTGATTCCAACCAAGGTTTCGTTGAATCCATCCACCGCTGCTTGACGTATTCTCTGCATAGAACCACTACGGTCAAGGATTATCACATTGAAGATTTGAGTCTTCTGCATTGCTGTCTTGTCTTTTAGCTCTTCCATATTATCTGATATTTTTTTGTGTTATAAACTTTATTTGTTTATGTGTATAGAGTAAAACAAGTAACCATTCCTATCATCAAAGTATATAAAAATCCCTCAGCCCATTCGATTTTATATCAAATTGAACTGAGGGATACGATTTCCTTTATTCGGTAATTCTTTACTTTACCTATTAATTGATGATATCTATACCATTTCTTACACCTGGAGATATTCAAGTACACTCTTCCAATTAGGAAATTCTTGACTTCCAAAGCGAAGCCATTCTCCCTGGAATCCACTTGTTCCATGTTTTCCTCTATCATCAATGATATAGTCACCTCTGAGTAGATTCTTGTGGTGAGATAGAATTAGACGTTTACAATAATACTTGTCCAAATGTCTATTTATCCATTCCACTTTGTCTGACCATGTTGTTGGATTACTCCAAGGAGAGGTTGAAAGGATATAAACATCGTATTTGCCACATTGTTGTAAGGCATACATAGCCTCGACAGCACCTTTCACAGGTGGTAGATAAGAAACGATGTTCGGCACTTCATCATATCTTCCTGCATATTCCTTGCGAAGTTCATCGCCAATCAGTTCCAATCCTGCATGAAAATCCATCAGTACTCCACCCATATCAACATAGACGATCTTCTTTGCCGTTGGTTTCTCTGAATCCAAATCTCCCTGTTCGTTGGTGACAGACTTTTCGATGAGTTCTTGAGTTTTGTCTCGCTTGTCATAGTTATCACGCAACTCCATCAACATTCCACACAGTTCCGCAGGTGTCAATATTGACTTGTAAGGATTGTCCTCACCAGTAGAATGTGTCAACACCATGCCCCTTGTCTGCATCAACGCAGTACGGAAACGTTCACTTTGCCCAAACATGGCTTCATAAGCATGATGTATCAATTCCTGATACTTATCACTCTGTCTGTCAATTGCCTGTCCTTTCCACCAAACTATCTGGTCCGTCTGCCATGATGTTACACTCATCTTTCTGGCATTGCCACCTTTCATGCTGCATATCTGACGCTGCTTGTCGATGTCCTGTCTCTTCAAAGATTGGAGAAATCCCTCCATGCTGCCGCAGACCATTCCATCGAAACGGAAACTATTGCTGCACAGATTGCTCAATACATTGGACGGATAAAGCCCGTTTGAGCGTATATCCAATGTATTGGTCTCAGGATTAAACATATCTTCCGGCTTCTGCCCATTACGTGATGAAGGTTTATGATTCTCTTCCATATCTTTCCTACACTTAATTCAACTTTCATCGTCACTATAAATTCCAATGCCGATGCTTCATGAACTCCTTGCATTTAGCACAAAAACTGTTTGTCTTTGCAAACGGATTCCCTCCTTTGGCATTCTGCATCATGCAGTTCGCATCAGGGCAATGACGTAATCCTTGTGCATGACCTATTTCATGAAGCATCACACAGAACAATTGCCCATAGCCATGAGGACGGTATAAGGAGAATACCGCTACACCAGTACCAACACCACTTGCAAGACCCATTATGCCACTATGAGGCCGGTTGCGGAAATTGTCCAGTCCTATATCTGCTTGAGTCAGCCCAATGACTATTGTCGAATCAGACTTGAACGCTTTCAATTGCTCATTCAGCAAGTTGGCTCTATAGCGAAGATGGTCTTTCCTTTTCGTTGTCAATGCTTTTGAGTCCAAAGCTATATTGCCTGCATATCTGCATTTGGGATAATGTGCTTTTAAAGAGTCAAGCATTGCTCCGCGCAAGTCTGCCGATACATTTCCCAATGTGTACAGACAGACTGTCGGTACAGTTCTGGAGACCTTCATGTCCGTTGTCACGTGTCGGTCACCCTCTTTGTTCTTCTGGTTGCAACTAAGCAAGCAGATGGCGAGACACACGCAACATAGCAGAAAGCCTTTCTTGAAAATCATCCTTAAAATCATATCCATACATCTTTATTTTTATTTGTAGTAATAATTTTCCCATCTGTAATCACCGCTGTCCACATTCATGTCCTCACGATACATCTCAATGTCAGGAACATCCATGACAGAAGTTGATTGTGTCTTCAAAGTTTTGGTTTTATAATCAATAGTCTCGTATGTAACCTTTACTTTGCTGTTAGACGGAAAAGAATATGTTTCCTTTCTCAATACTGTACCATACCTGCTGATTTCCTGCTTATATGCCAACAGCCCGTCTTTATACGCACGTTGAATCTTACTGCCATCCTCCCATGTAACAGAATATACATTCAAGTCACCGGTTCTTGTCGGGACGAAGACAATGTCCGGATCATCGGGTTCAATACAGGAATCGTGATGCCATACAGTCTTGACTATGCGCCCATTCCGATAATCGGACTCCACAGATGGAATAAAGTCAGCATACCGGCAGACCTTATAATTGGACATGACCTTGCTTTCAGGCTCAAGTTTGACATGGAATATATAGAATCCACCATGCAAGTCGCTTTGCCAAAAAGTCAGGCAAGGCTTTACTTCTACGGTCAACTTATATCCGCTTGGCGCAACTATGCTGTCACTGCCATATACTATATATGCTTTTACCGCATCACCATCCTTATTGTATTCTATGTTTGTCTGTTGGTATTTAGCAGTGTCGGGATGTTCATAATCCATATCGGCTATCATCTGGCGAAAGCCAAGATATCCATCCTTGTTCCTTTCATAGCTTGCACTGTCCGAATCCAATCCATCAAAGATTTCGCTCTTGAATTGCAGAAGATGCACCAACCGTCCTTCATCATCGTAATCATACACAAGAGTTTGTGCATAACATTCCGATGCCCTTGCTATCGTGGCAATCGTTCGTCCCTTGTTATCAAAGAACTCCGTCAGACTGTTCTGCGGTGCATATTGCAAACGATGTACAGCATATGAACCATCCGAGAATCGAACGGAGTCATATTCTATAAATCCACAAGGCATCATCAAGGAGTCTTCCTTGTTGGTATTGTCAGAAGTACTTTGCAGTTGTTTGAAATAGGTTATGCTTATATCTTCTCTATTACAAGAAGCTATCAATAACAGTGCCAAGCCTAATATAAACAATCTATAACGAGTCTTCATAATTCTTTTCCCTAAATTCAGAAACATTCAATCAATATTGCCGTATAATTGTCATCTCCTTGTTTCTCACAAAGGTAATCATAAACGTCAAGTATCTCTACCAATGGTTTGTCATCCATCATCCTTGCTTGCAAAATGTCAGGAGCCATGCTTTTGTACAGTCCGTCCGAACAAAGTAAAACTCTGTCACCAGTCTGTAGTTTGATTTGTCGGATGTCTGGTACTGCCACTTCTGGACGGTAAGAGAAGAAGCACTTGGCAACAATCTCCCATCCAAAATCAAGCCGGATATGGTCTTTTGTCTGATAAAGTAATCCATCACCAGGTCTTTGTACATAACAGCGACTATCACCAATATGCGCAATGGTTGCCACATCGTTTTCAATACTTACCATGACCATAGTCGTACCCATCTCTGCATGATGAAGCTCAAATGCCTTTTGATCAATGGCACAACTTGCTTTCTTGCAAGCGAGTTTTACCTTTGAGTCACAATCGGGCGTACTGATATGTTTCTTCCAAAAGTCAGATATAGTATTGCATACCGTTTCACTGGCAGTCTCTCCAAAGGAATGACCGCCCATGCCATCACAGACTATTCCCAGAAACCGATTGCTTTCAGGCAGACTAATGACCTTGAAGGCATCCTCATTGTTTCTCCTTCTGCCAGTCTTGCTTATTGTTGTATATCTTATCTTCATTTTCCTCTTCTTTATGGTTAATGATAATAAAGAGGCAAATGTAACCTCTTATATATCTGTAACGTAGCTTTTTCTCTTATATTATTCTTGATATTGTCATTTTTACCACTTGATGAATCTTTGCAACTTTGGTTTCAAGTCCTCATGCTTGGAATAGTCGAACATCAAACATTTATTAGTATCCTTGAATGGTATGACTGCATGGTATTCACCTGCCGCATAGCAATCAATCTGATAAGGATGATAGGTCAAGACGATGCCTTCTGGCAGTACGGCAAAGTGAGTCAAAGGAAAATCCTTCTCGGTAAATGCCTTTTCGTTGTAACCATTCCATCCAGTCCAATCATCGCAAGTTTAGCAGCATCAGCTCTTACGAGGTCTTTTCTATCAGGAACCATAGAGAAAATTTCTGCCAAAGAGCAACCTTTATTTGCTGCTTCCCTGATAAGGTTTTTCGCTGTAATTGTATCTCCTTGATCCATCAAAACAAAGGCGAGAAGCGTTTGAGCTTCGGGACTATCATTTCCACGAAGTACTCGTTTACTTATCCTTTTCCGAATACCCCTACTTGGTTTATAATCTCTTCAAAGTGAACTTCTTTACAACCTTACCTTTTCTGTCAATAGCACCATAAAACTTGATTTCTTCATCATCTGTCATACCGAAGCCGTCCTCATCGCGATAGTACATACCATCAGGATTAAGTTGCCATTCCACTTCTGCCACGCCATTCTTTATGCCCAGGAAAATGAAACGAATGTACTTTAGCTCTATCAAGAGCATTCTGTGGTATTCCTTTCAGACTATCCCAATTAATATCTTCATCAGAAACTATTTGCAGTAGCTCAGAACCCGATATGAATTCATAGGCACATTTTTCTATCTGGAAAGATAGCTAAATATTGAACAGCAAACTAACTCCAATGCTGCATGAAGTCTTCTACATATAGTTCAACGTCTTCAAATCATATTGTCCTTTATAGAAACCATCAAGGACTTTCTGAAATACATCATTCGGTGATACTGCATCAAATAGGGTCATGCAAGAACATACCTTCATTGCATCAAGTTCTCCAAATATGTCAACCACATCCATATCTGTATGTGCTAACAGAGCTTTGGTAATGGTTCTCAAACGTTCGCCCAATATTGGATGTTTCAGATATGCCTCAGCCTCATCATATCCACTGATACCATAATATTTAGCATTATAGCTATGTCCAAGTATAGCAAGCTGCGGGAAAATAAACCATATCCAGTGAGAACGCTTCAATCCGTCTTGCACTTCTCGTAAAGCTTGCTCGTAGTAGTGCGACTGTGCATCCAAGAAGCGTTGCAGATTGAAGACCTCATTGTCTTCAAGAGACTCTATATAGTTTGGCGTAAATATATCTTTCATTCCTCTTTTCTTGTTTTATATATACGACTATTATAGCTGTTACAAAATGTTATTGCCAAATTTTTCCTCAAACTCTGTAACAACATTCTTAAAATGTGGAGTTAAGCGATTAAAAGCTTCTACATAGAGTTCTTCGGGTACTCCAAAATAAGCCTCAGCAATAGAGCCAGTAATACAGGCAATAGTATCACTGTCGCCACCTATACTTACAGCGTTACGTATGCAATCTTCAAAGCTCTTTCCATCGAGGAATGCAACAATTGACTGTGGCACTGTGTCCTGACAAGTACCTCCCCATTTATACGTGTTACGAATTTCGTCACAAGTAAAGTTTAGGTTGTAGCCAAAACGTGCTGATATTTCACTCCTTATTTCTTCCTTGCTTAGCCTTTTCCTACCCATAAGCACGCAAAGTGCCGTAGCCTGTGCACCTTTAATTCCTTCTGGATGATTGTGAGTACACTCTGCCGAACATTTTGCATACACAAGAATATCTTCTATGGTATCAAAAGCCCATCCAACAGGTCCAACACGCATTGCACAACCGTTACCGCAACTTACGTATGGTTCAAAATCTCCATTTTCAGCTTGCCAAAGCCATTTTTGAAAACCGCTGCCATATCCGCCCAATGGATGTGGATAGTTTGTCCCATATCTATAATAATACCTACCGCTATCACTCTTACTTGCACCTTCAAGAATCCACTTTGCAGTAGCTATCGACAAAATGCTGTCATCCGTATAGTCAGACCGGTCTGAAAACAAAGGGAATTCCTTCGTCTTTATATTGTGGAACTCATATATGCTTCCCACAATGTCTCCTATAATACTTCCTATCATAATTTTCACTTGTTTACGTTATACTTTTATGTTATAGAGCGAGAAGAAGCAACCATTCTATCACGGCAAGATTTCACGGAATCTTGAATTCTCACCATCCAACAAAAGGGTCAATACAGGCTCTTCGCTTATTGAAATCAACTTGCCTGTCTTTTGATCCTTCTTAGCATACTTCCATATAAGTCTGTTGCGGTCGAAATATAATTGTATGTCAAACAGGTCATCTGTATTTGGTAATTTATGAACTTGAAGGCATCCTCATTGTTATGCCTTCTGCCAGTCTTGCTTATTGTTGTATATCTTATTTTCATTTCTCTAACTCATCTCCAGCTAGACTTGCTATCACCAGTTGCTTTACGCACCACTTTGCCTCTGGCTGTACAACAGGCTGTTCAGAGAAGCGTTCATCTATAACCTGAAGAGGTATCAATGAAGGAACTTCCTCCTTCTCTACCTTACCCTTGGTAGAAGAATACTGCTTTTTGTATTCAGACAACCACTTGTAGTCGATTCCTTCATCACTACAATACTTACGCAGGTTTCGACCTCTACGGTTCTGGTTAAAGTCCTGCATCACCTTTTCGAAGTATTCCTTTGTTTCCATAATTCTGATTTTTTAGAATTCGGATGCAAAGGTAAATACTTAATGTGTTAAAACCTTACGCTGTAATGGTGATATACGTTTCAATAGACGTTTCGATCGTATTTGAGTACTTACATGATAATATCGGCGATTTGGTACCGCAGATTCACGCTGTCGATTTTTTCGTAGCGGAAGCGTGGTACCAATTTAAAATCTTCCATTGTGTCCCTTTATGTAGCTAATGAATGGAAAGTAACCATGCATTCTTTAAAATGCTGCGTTCCAATACAGACTTGCATCACCACCATACTCCTCAGTAAGCAATGCCATGAATAGTGCCAAATCATGTTTGTCATCATCACATTTATACTGCTCTGGATAACGGTTTACGGTGAGGTCGGTGATTTTATATCCATCATCGACTTTCTCGTACTTGGCCACATAGATACAGAATCCAGTCCAGCTTCGGTAGTAACGGATAGTGTTATCGTCACAATACATAAACCAATGGTCTTCCATGGCATCTGGGATGTGACCGTATTTTACACATTCCATTGCATTCTCAGGAAGGATAACGCCAACAGGGATTGTGGTGTGCTGTTCTGGCATTGGCATGATAGTCCAGCTGTCCTTCGTAGCGACAACTGTTTTGACAGGAATAGGATTCTCTCCTTTGAAGCGTTTTGCAGAATTTCCAGCACCCATTTTCCACATCATCAATGCCTTCAGCACCTCTGGGGACGGATCACTTTTCTTGTTTCCCGTCTCTGCAAATTCATCCGTAAATGGTTTGTAATTACCTTCGGGGTTTTGCGCCTGATGAGTATTGTGGTCATCGAGGATGGCAAAGCTGATGAGACGGTACTTGTTCTTGAACTCAGGTTCTTCAAACACCTCATGGAACAGTTTGGCAATATGTGATGGAGGATTACGATAGGCTCCACATCCCAATGCTCCCAGCACGAGGGAATCATGACCATGTCGAAGACCTATGCGTAGTATTGTACGCATCTTGTTCTTCGTCCCTTCTATCAAATCGTCTGCAATATGTGTGGCATCCTTTATTTTTGGACGGTTCATACCAGCAACAGAAATGAAAGATAGGCATTCTGGTGATTCCATCAGTTTATAGCCGTGTTGCTCATCCTCGCGGAATAGCAAGGCGCCAGGCGTATAGATGCCTCCAAAATTACGATCCAGAGGGTAACACTCACCTGTACTGACTGGTGTAATATACTTCTTGTACCAAACGTGATTGATAAAGTATTCTGTAAACTGATATAGCGAACGGAACAGATTGGTACGACGGAATAATGATTCTTCCTGTGCGCCAGCACCCAGCATTACACCGCCACCCGGATGTCTTCGACTCGCCATGTTCAGGATAGCAGGATTATAACCTTCTCGACAGAGGCGAACGCCTTCTTCGAGACAATCTACATTACGAACTATAATCTTTGTTTCTTCCTCATTAGTAGGAATGTTATCTACACGAAACTCATTCTTGTAGAACTTCGTTTCATGTTCCATGCGAGTAATGGTAGGAAATGTTACACGTTTGCCATCTTCTGTTGTATAGTACCCTTGGTTGACAATCTCTATCGTACTACGATATTCCTGTACACGGAGTTCCTTGACTTTGTAATATGCAATACGATCTCCCTTAGCAACCTTCTTCATCAGAGGTTCATAGGTTGAAATAAAGTCTGTGGAGTTCCATGTCGTTTCATTCGCATCGGGAGTTGTTGGAGTAGCCACAAGGTTCTCAACAAATTTCTTTGGCAAGATTACATTTTCCAAATCCAAGGCATCTTCAAACAGTGGTGCAATCTCTTCATCACGGAATCCTGCAATACCACAGCCGATTCTTGTTACAAGAAACGTTAGTGTCGTATTCTGCTTTGCAAACTGAATAAAGGCAGCTACGAATGGTCTGATGGTTTCGACTCCACCCTGCATAGTAGGAATAGCATAGCTTCTTCCTTGTATGCCAGTGCCTAATCCCCATACCGCACCAAAGCGGTTATAGGCAAGCTTTGCTGCTCCACCATCATGTGAACCTTCAAGGTTGCTGCCAAATACGAATATCTCATTCTCCTTCAACTCGGAGATTCGATCTGGTGTATATCTTCTATTGTACTTTTTCATAACGAATTCCCTATCCGTGTCGGGAACAACTTCTATGTTTGTCATTTTATATGTTTATGAGATATAGAGTTTAGAAGTAACCCTCTTCTATCTAAAGAATTTACTATCGTTTAACAGTAAACTTCTTGACAACCTTACCTTTTCTGTCAATAGCACCATAAAGATTGATTTCTTCATCATCTGTCATACCGAATCCATCTTCATCACGATAGTACATACCATCAGGGTTAAGCTGCCATTCCACTTCTGCCACGCCATTCTTATATTGATATACATGACCAGGGAAATGAATGCACTTTTGCTCTTTCAAAAGCATCTTGTGGAAGCCCTTTCAGACTATCCCTGTCAATATCTTCATCTGTCACAATTTGCAGTACCTCATCAATAGACATGAACTCGTATGCACATTTCGCTTCATTATCCATCAAGTAACGAGATTTCCAATATTGCCCTATCACCTGATTCACCAATATCATGTTCTCTCCAAGGTCACTATGAACATATAATGCTTACCTAGTACTACCGCAGAATACTTATTCCCATCTCGGTAAGGTTCCATACCTGCTGAAACGAACATCTTTACGATGCAATCTTCAAGAGTAAGTCCCTTTTGGGTATAGCCACATTTGTGTTTGAAAAAATCGAATAATCCCATAATTCTGTGATAATTTTATTTTTTATTTTTTGCTACCTAAACAGGAATTTTCAACAATTGTATTTTCCCCATTGTCCTTACAAATAATCAGTTCTTCATCTATTCTTTTACTGAATATTTTTTAGGCTAATATGCTTCAAACAGTTTCCGTTCCAATCAAAGACAGAAATGACATTATATCTCCCTCCTTTCTTATAATAAACGTAAGATTGACCTATAGGCAAATCTTCTTCAGAAGACATTCCGTAGATTCCTGCATTACATGGTAACTGAATTGTTGGTAGTCCTATAGTCAAACTGATAATGTACGTGTAACAATTCCTATCATCGTAACCTTCCACTAAAATTTTGTCTTCTTCAGCATTAATACGCACAGAGTTAATTGTTGGGATTGATGTCAATGAAACCTTTTGAGCCTTATCCCCATATCCAAGACATTCATAGTTACCATTAGGATTTGTTGTCAACAGTTTCATCAGCTTGCCACTTTTAGGTTTATATACCCATAGTGTTACTACATCCATCCCATTGTCACAGATGCTATCCACATTCGTAAACACAACAAGATTTTGCCCCTCTGCTGCCGTTTTCGTCGTTAATGGCAGTTGTAGGGACCGTATCAGCGTTGGTTTAATACTATTGTTTCTCGAAACAATAGATGCAGGAGCAGCTATTGCTATAATACTAATAAAAACAAAAATAATCTTTTTCATTGTAGATACATTTTTCTTATTCTGACTCTGTTGTGGGAAAATCTATCATTCCCCTTATTTTATTTTTTAAGAGTTCAAAAGCATTTTTTTAAGTTATTGTTATCGTTTTCCCTAACCCAAACCTCCAAGTACATCACGGCAAAGCCCAATGATTTCGTTTACTATTTCTTCCTGCTTCATATTCACAATAGTTTTTTGCTATTTATGATAGAAGAGGGAGAAAAGTAACCATTCCTATCAGTCCAACATCACAAACGCAGCCCAATAATATGGATCAGGATGCTTCTTGCGAATGATTTCCTTGGTCTGTTCAAATGCCTTGCGCTTGTTCCAGTTATTAGCCTTATCAGTAAGCTGTTCATAGAAAGCAACCATAAATTCAGAAGTCACTTTATCATCTACATTCCACAGCGACATGATGATGGTACCAACACCAGCTTTTTTGAAGGCACGCTGCAAACCAAACACCCCTTCTGCAGTCACTTTACCTTGTCCTGTTTTGCATGCAGAAAGAACCAACAAGTCAGTTCCTTTGAAATCAAGATTTGCAATGTCTTTAGCAGTCAGCACACCACCAAGCACACCATCTACATTCTTCTTGCCTAACCAAGCAGCATTGCCTCCAGCAAACACCAATCCAGATAAAGACATCGCATCAGTATAACCACGAAGAAAATCCTTGTCTATCGCCTCATCCGGAGTATAATAGAAACCATGTGTAGCTATATGCACAATAGATGGAGACTTGCCATTTAAAGCCACAAAAGACTCAGCATTTCCCTTTGAACCTAAGTAAGCTTTAACACCAAACCCGTTATCCACCAGAGTTTTTTCAATCTTCTTGACTTCATCTTTCGTATTGCGCAAGTCCTTAAATCCAGATTCACCATATTCAGAACGCACTAACCCTGCTAAATCTGATTTTTCATACACCTTACTCTCCTCTTCCATCTTTTGAGGAGCCAAACTGTATTGCAGTCCTCCATAAAGTGTAGCAGTTCTATTGATTTTATTAGAATGATGAGCATTCACAATTTCTCTTGCAGAAGTCAGTCTTACAAAATCATAATGCTGCCCTAATGTCGTTCCATCAGAAAGAGGAAGAGCTTCCAATGCGATGCCGTGCATAACGCCAGATGGAATATAATACACAGTACTTCCTTTAGCAATGTTTGCTTCGATTGGTTTCCAGATTAATTTTGAAGCCCTATCCTGTAACTGCTCATAATTATAGAGTGTAAAGTTTTGCATACCATCCAGCAGAGAATCCAGCTGCTGTTGGTCAAAACACTTCACCAAAAGAGGATGGCTTTTATCTTTATCATAAATATATGCTGCATACTGACGTACAGAATATTCCGTTTGATAAGCAGAGAAATCTACTACTACTTCATGATTAGCCAGACTATTTCTAACCTTTTCATAGTTTATATCAAGGTATGTCTCATATTCATTGTAACTTTGGCACCTGTGACTTAGCCGTTGCTCCAACTCTCTTTGTAGTATCGTCAAACTGTCTATTTCAAGCTTATTATATTCGTAGTTGTTTCTCAATACCAGAAGTCTATTGTTTACAGCCAAGAGATTGCGATAGTTGGCAATGTCATCATCAGTTCCTTCCTTTCGGATGATATCGACAACCGACTTCTCGGTTTCAAGCAATAACGACTTCGAGAACAACAAGGCATTATAACAGGTTTCAGTTAATTCACTATCAAAGTTTCCGCATTTTACGGCAAAAGCTGCCATCCCACTAAGGTTATTCAGCGTTTCCATCCAGAACTGTTCTCTTTGCGAAGGAGTCGAATATCTCCAGAGTTGTTTCATATTAACAAGCAAGCAATTCATGGACATACGAAACAGACTATCTGCCTCGTTTATATTTCCACGAGCACCTTCAATATTGGCCAATGCGAAGAGCGCCTGACTATAAGTACCAGAAGTCTTTCCATATTTATTCCTGCTCGTCTCTACATATTCACTAAAAGTCGCATAAGCATCATCATAACGCTTAAGCATGAAATAGGCTTCAGACTTGTTCAGCAAGCTTGCGAATTTGGAAGGCGAATCTTCCGTTCTCTTATCATAGAGAGTTTTGTATGCTTTATCAAAACACGCTATTGCTTTTTCATATTTCTTAAAATCGCGATAGCAGCATCCTTTTACATTATAAAAATTAGCAATCACATTCTTGTCTTGATAGGAATGACCAACACCACGTTCCAAACTGTCCAAACACGCAAAGGCTCTCGTACTGTCATTGTCCAGGGCATAGAGTGTACACAGCTTACTGTATGCCTGGTATTGCTGGTCACTATTCCTGCCATTCAAAATTTTAGTTTGCTCAATATAGTGCTTTGCAGCACTGATAGCATCTTTATATTGCCTTTGCAGTTGTTTCAGGTTCATCATACTACTATAGTAATTGAGTTTTGCCTGTTCCCGATCAGAGAAAGGCAAATCCTGCATCACATCCCAACATTGCAACAATTGCGTCTCAACCATTGCAAACTCCTTCCGTGCCAAATATTCATTTGACCAATATAGATGATACACCGTCTTCAGCTTGGCAGAATTGGACACATGATACAGAGAGTCCAACGCTTTCAGATACTGATTATACCCAATTATATCACCTACAGTTCTATATAATGCAAGTAAGTCAACCATAACTTTGGATTGAGCGAATTCCTCGTTGGCATCCTTTGCCATTTGCAAAGCATCCTGATAGTGCTGATTGGCTTTTTTCCATTCCCCCAATCCAGCTTTCAAGGCTCCCATAGCTTCAGTTGCCTGTATCAGAAAGCCTACATCTCCAAGTTCCCGATAGCCCTTTTGTGCTTTTTCCAGATTCTCATAAGCAATATCAAATTTACCTGCGTAAATATCCAAGGTACCTTGAGCCATCCAATAATGAGGACTTCCGAATCTATATGGATTTGTCTGTGCCCATATACAAGAGATAGATAAAAGCCAAATAAAAACAACAGATATATAACGTTTATGGTTCATCATCCTATCTTTAGTTTTATTTATGTAATGAAGTTATCGTGTCGGTAGATATTGAGTCGGTATCAATACTATCTGCTGGTGCAGTCAATTCAAACACATCGTTTTCATCACCACGCACATTGTCATGAGAAGATGTTTCCACCAACAACGGATTGATGGCAAAGAAGCCAACTACCAATATTGCAGCAATGCTCGAAATCCAAAGCCAAGTCTTTTTCTGACTATGTTTTATTTCCTTTTGAAACTCTGTCATGGCTTTCAGCTTTTCTCCACGACTTATCATTGCTTGTTTCACATTCTTCGTAAACTCATACAGTTCTCTTTTCTCTTCATCCTCTTCTATCTCTTTCTGGAACTGAGCCTTGGCTTCCTCTGATAGAGAGTCACCATAAAGCAAGTATTCATCTATTCTATCTTGAAAATTATTGTCCATATCCATCTGCCATTTTATGAGTTCAAATAATTGCAATAAATGTTTTTTGCCGAATTGCGCAGTGATTCCATACACTTGTGCTTCTTGGTTTTGAGCGCATTCTTGGAGCCCATTGTCGGTATCTCAAACAGGATAGTATCCAAGTCCTTCTCTTCATAGTAGAACTTGCTCAATATCTCGCAGCACCGCTCCGACATGTGCGATATGACATCAGCAATGATGTCAAGCATCTTGTTGTCCTCTGAATCATACAGCATATTGGTGTATTGCTGGGCATCAAATCCTTCTTCCTTTATCTTTCGTCCCATTTCTGTCTCAGGGTCTACATAGGCAGGATGTTCTCTTACCCATTCCAAATACTTGATGCGAGCAATCCCCATAAAATAGGTGAGGATGCTGCCACTCAATGGTTCGTTGTTCTTGCCCATCACTCTGCCGTCGCTCACATAAATCTTCCTGCGCTCGATATTCTCCCACATTGCAATGAATGTGTTTTGGAAAATTTCCGTGGCAGATTCCTCGTCAGCGAAGAACACACCACGGTAGTTTGCCCAAAAGTATCGTGAGCAATATACATACAGTTCCGACTGTATCTTCTTGTTCTTATCGTACATACCCGCAACAAGTCGGGCTTCCTTCTCCTGTTGCGATGTACGCATTTGTATTGTCTTTGCCATTCTATTTATTCAATATATCTGTTATATTATATTTTCCGATGTCTTCACCTGTCATTTCGGGCTGTTGTGGTCTGCTACCAGTATTGCGGTTTACAAACCTTCTGATTAGTTTCATAAACTCTTCATTGCTTACCTTCCCGCTTTTCTTCAGCTCATACCACAAGGCGTATGTCAATTTGCCAACGGCAGGTTTCTTCATCTCGAAGTTCACTTGGTCGCTTCTGCAAGCACTGATGGTAATCCATCGTTCCGCCAAAGGCTGTGCCTTAGTATTAATGACATTCTCTTTGCCATTGTCACCCATAAAAAACGATTTAATCGCCTCAAAGGTTTCATATAAGCCGCGAGCATTTTGGCTGTCAACCACCAACGTGTCTTCTACACCTCGTACTATTTCATCATCTTCTCCACGAGTGCCGTCACCACTATGGCAAGCATCTATCACCACAAGCAGTTTCCCTCTTGCACCTATTTTATGACGGATGGCATTGAGGTAAACATTCAGTTCGTCGTCTGTCAGATGTTTCTCCCCATGATACGTAGCATTTGCTTTTCGATAGGCATCATAAGGAATCCAACATTCATCCAGTCCATCTTTCTCGTCGTTATGTACATCCGTCATCTGTTGCCCATGCCCAGAGTAGTGGACATACACCACATCGCCTTGCTTACAAAATGCTGCCATTTTCTTGAATGCCCCAACAATGCCAACCTTTGTTGCCTGTTGATTTACCAATGTCGTGACAGATTTGAAACCTGCATTTTTCAGCATCGCTTGAACAAACGGAACATCCTTGTCGCCATTAATTTTATTCCAAGCCTTATCTTGTTGCTGCCCCAACCCTATAACCAAAGCTCTCTTTGTCTGTGCATATAACTGCATAGGCAAAGAGAACAATAGAAGAAGTATGTACGTAATAATTCTCACCATTTTATAAGATAGAGTTTTTTATACAACAATTACTTTTTAGTCCAGCATAACAAAGACCGCCCAATAGAACGGTTCAGGATGTTTCTTACGAACTATCATCTTAGCATTCTCAAAAGCCTTTCGCTTATTCCAAACCTTACCATTTACCAGCTGCTCATAAAAAGCAACCATAAATTCAGAAGTAACCTTATCGCTCACACCCCACAATGACATGACGATAGTACCTACACCTGCTTTTTTGAATGCTCGTTGCAAACCATACAAACCTTCACTCGTAGCCTTGCCCTGTCCAGACTTACATGCCGACAATACTACCATATCCGTATTACCCAAATCCAAACGTGCAATATCATTAGCAGTAAGAATGCCTCCGAGAACACCGATTGGCAGTTTCTTGCCTAACCAAGCTGCATTACCACCAGACAAGACAAGCCCCGACAAAGACATTGCATCCGTATAACCCTTCAAATAATTTATATCACCAGCCTTGTTTGGAGTATAATAAAAGCCATGAGTAGCAAGATGCAGTACCATTGGAGACTTACTATTCATGTCCAAGAAAGACTCTTCCGTACCATTCTTTCCAACATAAGAAGCGACATTCCATTTTTGCTTTTTCAAAACAGACTCAACTTTGATTACCTCTTCCTTAGAACCACGCAATTCCCTAAATATAGAATCTCCACGAACAACATCTCCTCGCACAGCTAGGAGATTCGACAAGTCATATTTCTTAGCCTCCTCAATCATTGCCGTTGGCTCCATATCATATTGCAATCCACCATACAACACCGCAGTATGCACTCGATTACACACCTTATTTTCCTTCATCTTCACCAATTCACGAGCCGAAGACAATCTAACAAAATGGTAATGGCTGCCCAACAAAGAGCCATCAGGCAAAGGCAAAGATTCCAACGATATTTGAAAAAGCAACTGCGAAGGTACATAATAGACAGTAGAGCCTTCCGAGAAATGTTCTTTCAAAGGTTCCCACAATAACTTCAAAACATCCTGCGCATAATCCTCCTCATAAAACATATCAGGACGAACTATACCAAGAGAATCAATCTGTTTCTCTGCAAACAAAGACTTCAACAACGGATATTGTTGCACCTTATTTATAATATAAGCGGCATATCGCCTTCCGTTAGTCTCCGATACAAAATCCGTAAAATCAATCAATGCTTCATTTTGTTCCAAAGATTGCTTTACTGTCTGATAATCTACATCCAAGAAATTAGAACTTCCATTATTATATCTGTTTATCAATTGATTTTCCAAGGATTCCGCATTTCTAGAAAGTCTCAATATACTGTCGGCATTTGCCTTATAGTCATTCTCCAACGCCTTCACTTGATTTCTCATAGCAGTAAGACGCATATAATCACTCATATCAGAGGAAGTTCCCTTGCACTGAATCATATCAAACAGAGACCGTTCAGATTCCAAAAGAAAAGATTTCGTCATCACAAGCGCATCATAACATGACTTCGTGAAATCCACCTGTTGCAAATTCGCTTTCAAGGCATAAGGAGTCATTTGCAAAAATAAAGAAGAAATTGTATTCCAAAATCCTTCACGCTCGCTTTGACTCATATAAGGAAGCCTTTGCTTCATCAAGTTCTTCAATATATCAACCGCTTTGGTATAATCTTGACAACCAGCATCTATATGCTCAGCAAATCCTTCTGCATTTGCCAAATAAACCAAAGCATCCACATAATCTAAACTTTGTTCACCATAAGTTTTCCTTATTCCTTCTGCATATCGTCGATAATAACGTTCCGATTTCTCATAATCGCCCAAGTGATGCTCAATTCCTCCCATAAAGGCAAGCAGTGACACTCTATTTATATCCGCATCGGGATATTTCAAAGCCAACACATCATCAGCCTTTTGAAAATCAGCCAAAGCAGACTGATAGTCTTTAAAAGTAAAATGACATCTACCTCTTGTAACATATAAGCTATACTTTTCCTTGGGTTCTATCATTTTTGGCATCCCTAAGAAAAGCGTATCTAAGCAAGCAAAGCACTTTGTCTTATCCCCTTTCAAGCGATAAATGTCCGCCAACAACCGATACCCCATATAATATTGTGAATCTGTAGAAGGAGTAATCTTTTGAGATTCCACATTTGATTTTATCGCATAGACTAACGACTTATCATACGCTCCCATAGACAAATACAGGTTACTCAATCCAAAATAAGACAAGAATTTGGCTGACTTCTCCAATGCAAAGCTTGGATTGTCCAAAAGAGTATAACCTTTCAAATACCATTGTTCAGCAATGGCAAGCTGTCCCTGCTCCTTAGTCTCTTTTCCCTTTTGAAGATAGTAATTGAATTTCAACTGTGCGCTATCAGACCTTTCCACAAGAGAATCCATCTGGGCAGAATAAACATGTGACTGTCTGGTATCGCCAATGGCATCTTCCAAGTTTTTCAATTCACCCAAAACTTCCATTTGCACGGTTGTTTTATTAGTATTTCGAGCAAGTGTCAAAGCTTGCTTATAAGCCTCAGCAGAACCTTTCCAATCATAAAGATGATTCTTTACAGAAGCAATACCTTTCAGTACGGAAATTTCATTTGCAACATTTCCTACTTTTTGGAATCCCAATAAAGAGTTCTGATAGCAATTCAAAGCCTCCTGATATTGCTTGGACATGGCACATACCATTCCCTCAAAATACCAAGCCATCGGTATTCTCTGCAATATTCGCTTTTTTATATCATCATTGGCATAAGGTAAAATATTCTCCAAGATTTCCCTACTTTTCTTGTAGTCTGCATAACCTGTAGAGTCACGTTTCATCAATTCACAAGCCTTCAAATAAGAATCAACGACCTCTGATGCTGTAAAAGATTGAGCCTTTGTCTGCAAAGAAAAGCAGACAAAGGCTATACATATCAACAACTGTTTATTGTTCTCTACATGCGCTATCATGGTGCTGAATTTTCATATTCAGATTGTGGAATATGGAATCCTTCCTTTGCCGCAGCTTGTCGAATCCAACGCATGTGCTGCTGTATCGTACGCAAATACTTGGCATCAGCTCTTCCCATCCTACTATAACCACCATCTCCCGACAGTTTCCCCTGTGTTTTATGTTTCACACCACTACGAAGGCTGTTGATAGCTTTATTCTTCCACATATTGTATTGAGACAAATAATAACTTTCACTTTTTCCTGATGGAACTCCCATATCACCACCGTCCTCACTAACAGACATGTTGTTCTGTGTTACCCCAGACAAAACCGTAGAAAAAAGATTCATTCCCTGTTGTATTATCTCCCATGTAGAAGTTTTACTTTTCTTCGCATTTGCCATCCATGAACTAGTAAAAGGCCAAGATTCTGTTATGCTCAACTTTGCCAACTCGTAATCATCAGATGGATATTCCTTTCGTTTCATCAATTGTTTTGCCAAATTTTTATAGAATTTCAGCAAGTCCTTATTTTCAGCCTTATAAACATGCTTGTATTTGTCAGGAACTTCAAAAGCACTTGCAAGAACGGAATGTTCATACACTGAGACTAACTCCATTGCCGCAGTTCCATATAACTCCCCTAAAGGAGTTTTAGCGCCATCATACGTATAAACCCATTTTTTCACTATACCATCTACAGGTGCCCCCAAATTCACATACCGATAGCAATCAGGCACAATATATTTCTGTGAATACCAAAACTCTACGTCATACTTACCTCCCCCATCTATCACTTGTTGTCCTTTTAAAATACGCAATTCGTCTCCTTTATAGGTTGTAGAACCCGAATCACGCATAGTCGAATGCTTTGCCACATTCGGAGTTAGAGGATTTGGCTCTGGTCCTAAAACATTCAGATAAAGGGCAAGGAACGACCAGTCAAAATGCAACGCCATCTTTGTGACATCGCTCCACAAGACAACAGTTTTCTTATCACCGTCCAATGTTGTATGATATTGCATAGACCTATCATACATATCCAACAGATTGCCTTTTACCGTAACTAACTTTGTCCTCTCACCATTATAAGCCATTCCACAAGAAAACTTAAGAATGGTTTTACTATGATTCTCGTAAGAAACATAAAGCAATTCTCCCTCAAATGGCTTTCTCACAAGAGGGGTTATTGTTCTTTTGTTCTGACTCTTTTGGACAGGCTTTCTGACAGCACTTCTTGCTGTCTTTTTATTCTTATTCTTTGCTTTTTGAGCATTTACCGTAGAATACGTAAATGGGAAAAACAACAGAAGTAAAGTAATATATACTTTTATAAAATTATTCATAAATCAATAAGAAGCTTTATAATATTGAGTTCTAAGTTCTTCAATTCTCTGTTTTTGCTCAGCAATCATCCTATCATACTGAGCACGAAGAGTCACACTAGAGCACATGTCTCTATTGTATTCCATACCAGCCAAAGTTTCACAAGCCTTCTTTAGCTCCAGCTCTAGCTGTGCAGCACTTTTTCCACTTCCACCAGTGCCATTAGAAGAGCCATCACCTCCCATCATGGCATCCACTTGTGCCTTACCATTAACAAGTTCCCGAGCCACCTCTGGAGTCACAGTCCCACTACCATTGCATCCTATACAAGTTTCACGAGGAGCCACCACATCACCAGGCATAAACTCAAATATGCCTGTTCCTCCACACATCGGGCACCTAACCATTTGAGTAGCACTCGCCTGAGTTCCACTCTCTGATTCTTCCTCAGAAGACTCTTCGTCATCACTATAGCTACTTGTTGAGTTATAAGAGCTACCAGAACTACTACTTGAAGAATTTTCACAAGCATACAACCCCAAAGCTATTGCTACCAAAAATAGTATTTTCTTCATAACCTTATACGCTATATGTGTCGCGCACAACTTTTAGTTTTTGTATATGTATGCAATAAAACTAAATAAAGTAACCCATGGAATCAACATTTTCGACTTATCTTATAGTCCACCCCATATCATTCAGTTTACTTTTGCAAGATTCGCAAAAGCCAGTAGTTTGAGGAAACTTCATTTTGTGTTCTGCATCCACTATATAACAATGTTGGTTTGGGCAATGTGGTAATCCAAAAGCATGCCCCAACTCATGGAGAGCCAATTTATAGAAGTTCTCTTCCGAGTGTTCTTTGCCATTCCGTGGTATTTTAGAAGAGACAACGCACTTATAAGTACCAACAGGGCTAATACCCATAACACCAAATGTAGGAGATATTTTATTAGGATGGTAAATCACGTAATCTGTCAATCCAATAACAGCATCACCATTCCGATGCTTTCCTAAATCTCCAAACAACCCTGCGCCACAATACCTATTACGGTCTTTGTTGTATTGGGATTCAGGCAAAAGCAAAGCCTCATCTTTCAACACAACTTTAGGATAGTAACTTTCCAAATGTCGTTTCAGTTTTCTCGCTTTATCTACAGGAAAGTTTCCATAACGCCAAATAGTAATTGACGTTGGAAACTTTCGGGAACCTTTCAAAGCCTTGACTGGAGTTCTTACATCATTCTTACTTTGTTGATTACAAGACAATAACACAAGAACAACGAGCGTCAACATCCAAGCATTCCACCATTTCATAATTCACTTATTATTTTACTTCGTTCAGGAATTACCTAGGAGAATTTTTCTTGTCAAAAAAATCTATACTTACAAATCTATAGTTTTTCCCCTCAAAACAACCTAATACAATATTTCCTGCCCCACAATCATAAAATATCATGTCTTTCACCAAATCCACATCAACATCTTCTACTTGCGCAAAAGCTTCTATTGCTTTTTGGTAACGCAGAAATGTTTGTTGTAAAAACCTTGCGTCATCAAAGTAAACTGCTATTCTTGCAGAATAAACAAGATGATTTTTGGGAGTAAACGCTATACTTGCCTCCACGCTATCTTCCATAAATGCTCCCTTATAGTAATATGATGTTTTGGAAACTTCAGCGGTATGATAATTTTGTTTTCTAACAAAACCTTTTTCTTGTATCAAGCTATCAAACTTTTCTATATTCCCGTCAAGAGGAATGCCCATAAATTTCAAATGCTGTGCTTGCCCACAAAGTGAAACCAACATGAACAACATCAATAAAAACGTTCTCATAACCTTAACCCTAAATTCGTGTCGGGCACAACTTTTAAAGTTTATCATCAATAGTTTTTCCATCTATGGTAATGTGGAGAGTCATATTCTCCACACTCATCACACCATACTCTCTCAACCTCACCTGTATAATTAGGACTATATTCCTTTACACGAATACCACGATTGCGACTTCCACCAGAACTCCCATAGCTACTTCCGCCTTGGTTGCGATATTCTCGTTCCACTTCTCGATGAGCAGAAAGATAAGCCTCAGCTTCCCCAGGTTGCCAAGTCTTTACACTTTCACGATAACCTGTTCCATGACAATCCCCACATTGTCCAGTCGCCCCACAATTAGGACAAGGCATATAAGAACCATCAGCAAGGAAATTATACCCATTGCCAGTTCCTTGACAAATATTACACACAAGAGAACCACGACATGCCGTACATTGTGCTCTAACTTTAACCGTCCTTAATTCCGCAACACTTTGATTTAACTTGATTTATAAGTACCTGAGCAACAAAAAGTTGCTCAGGATTTTGCCATGTCAGATTT
>OBKV01000082.1_pt1 | contig 101147 bp, 79 predicted proteins | sample 1517301 | NCBI WGS metagenome assembly OBKV01 (sample SAMN04571685, study PRJEB22368) | human gut metagenome | biome: human gut; material: stool | host: Homo sapiens | place: Luxembourg | collected 2012-06-29 | reverse complement strand
TGGTTTTATTTACTGCCAGGGCCGCTTAGGCACTGGAAAAATTAACGAACTATTGATTATAGTGGATTTACTCCATTCTATCCCTCAGTATGGGATAAGAAATTCGGCGATTTAATCGTTTTGCCATCGACGAAGATTACTGCCGATTAGGTGGAACTCTTAGAACAATAGTTCGTTAATTAATAAGAGTTACGCCACGGCGCGGTAATCGTTCACTTCTCCGCCTTGCCCTGTGAAAGACAGAGCTGACCTTTGCCTGAACGAATAAATCAAGGCAAATGGAAACATCAGACAAACAGACAAACGAGACGACAGCCCAAACGGGCGTCGTGGATTACGCGGCGGCACTGCGGCAGCTCTGGAGCGGCGTCTCGCCGTGTCTGACGGCCGTGACCAGAGGATGGTGGAGGAGTTCTACAGGGGGATGATAGAGGACATGCGCGCGGCTCAGGAAAAGACGAGGGAGTCTTATGAGAAGCAGCTCATTGAGCTTCGCAAGTCAATGCAGTGCACCATAGACAGCCTTACCGCGCAGATGTCGGCTCTCGCCGCAAACGGCAGGGTCAACGCCGGCAAGCTTTATGGCCGCAAGTCCGAGAAATCGGGCCGTCTGGGCAGACGCCGGGACAAGGATGACCGCGGCAGCGGCAAGGACAACTTCGACGGCACGCCCGGCTCTGACAAGGGTGCCTCGTCAGGCGAGACGAAGACCTGACCGGCCTTCTTCCCTGCTAGTGCGGTATGTAAGCCTTAAAATCAAAGAAAGTTACACAGAATCACGAAATCCTCCATTGAATCTCAATGGGTTGGAGAAGTGAACGCTTTCTTTCAACAGCATCGCAAATGCTTTTTTGAGGATGAATGACAACTCAGCCAATAACAGACGAATAGCGAAGAACACTATCTTCCTGTACTTCAGGATGATTTTTGTCCTTTTTGTGTCGCTCTACACTTCCAGAGTTGTGCTAAACACACTGGGTGTTGAGGATTTTGGGGTGTATAATGTTGTCGCCGGCTTTGTGTCAATGTTCAGCTTTCTCAATGCGACACTATCTTCAAGCATGCAGAGGTTCTATAATTTCGAAGGAACCAATGATGCCGAGAATGGTTGCCACAGAGTTTATTGTACAGGACTCATCCTACATTTTATATTAGCAGTAATATTACTTCTGTTGCTGGAAACTGTTGGTCTGTGGTATGTGAACACAGTAATGGTCGTGCCGGAAGATCGCTTGTTTGCGGCGAATATAGTCTATCAGACAGCAATCATTTCAATGCTACTGGTGATTTTGCAGATACCTTATCTGGGAATCATTATGGCAGCTGAGAAGATGGACTATTACGCTGTCATCAGTATTGCAGACGTAGTCCTGAAACTTTTGGCGATAATTGCATTGCCATATTTACCTTTCGACAAGCTCATATTATATTCTATCGTAATATGCCTGATTTCGCTAATCGATTTCTCCTGCTACTTTGCTTACGCAAAAAAACGGCTATTGACGAAAAGATTCGATTGGAAGATCGATACAGGCGTATTTAAGTCACTGATGTCGTTCTCCGGCTGGAATTTGTTAGGAACTTTTGCCTTTCTGCTTAAAGGACAAGGACTAAATCTGCTTCTTAATGCTTTCTTCGGACCTGTCGTTAATGCAGCACGCGGAATCGCCTATCAAATCAATGGCGCGGTAAGCGGGTTCTCTGGAAACATCTCGGTATCTTTTCGGCCCCAGATTGTTAACTCTTATGCCAAAGTGAATCACTCCAGGGTGCAGTCATTGATGTTCTCTGAATCCAAGATATGTTTCGTATTGGTTCTATTGCTGATGTGTCCCATTATCTTCAAGATAGACTACATTCTAGACTTGTGGCTGGGAGTAGTCCCTCCCCAGACAAATATATTTGCGATTCTAGTGCTGACTGATGCTCTTATCTGTACACTAAATACTCCTTGTTCACAAGTGGTGTTTGCAACCGGCAATCTTAAGTATTACCAGATAGCCAGTTCGGCGATTAACTTATGCCTGTTGCCGGTGTGTTTTGTAATGTTGCTGTCAGGGTTTAACGCGGCATCAGTTTTCATTACAACAATTGTCTTCTCTATTCTGAATCAAACAGTTTGTGTCCGGCAAGCCCATAGAGTATTCGCTTTTAGTGTGGTAGATTATATAAAAAAGATTATTCTTCCCTGTTCGTTAATAATGGTACTATTGCCATCCATATTATTTCCGATAGCGCATACGCTTCCAGACAGCTTTGTAAGTCTGCTTATAATAATATTCGCAGATGTCATAATTGGAATGGTTGTCGCATATTTTTTGGTTTTTGAGCGCAACGAGAAGGCTCTTGTATGTCAATTAGTTTCTAAAATCATAAAACGACATTAATATGCCAAAAGTCAGTGTCTTAGTACCTATTTACAAGGTAGAAAAATACATAGAGCGTTGTGTAAGGAGTCTGTTTGAGCAGACATTGGACGACATAGAATACATCTTCGTGGATGACTGCACTCCAGACAGATCCATTGATATCTTAAATGCAATTATCGAAGAATATCGGCCACGATTCGCTAAGGGGAAAAAAACTTCGCAAATTGTGAGAATGCCGACGAACAGCGGCATAGCCGCTGTTCGTCGGTATGGGATACAATTCTGCACTGGCGAATACATCACCCATTGCGACAGTGATGATTGGGTGGAAACCGATATTTACGAGCTTATGTACCACGAGGCCAAAAGAATTGATGCCGATATGGTTCTTTGCGGACACAGAGAGACAGACGGTGTTAATGTACTTCACGAGCATTATCACACCCACACTGACAAGGATAAGTTGATCAGGTCTATGTTGACTATGGCAGAGTCATGGTCGATGTGGACAACGATTTGTAAAAAATCCTTGTACATGAATGACATCAAATACCCGCCGTATGCTATGGGGGAAGATATGGTATTGACACTTCAGTTAGTTCTCAGGGCAAGCAAATTTGGCGTTGTTGATAAAATATTATACAATTACTGCTGCACCCCAAACTCCATAACAAGAACGCGCTTAGAAGACACCCTATTCAGACATCGCGTTGAAGCTACGGAGAATGTACAAGTCGTTCTTTCCGTCTTTGACAGTTACGGCTTGACCGACAACTACTCAAATGAACTGCTGGCTTTGAAATATAAACAGAAAAGACTGGCAGCCAGTTTGGCTATCAATAAAAAATACAGCAAGACTTGGCTGTCCATATTCCCGGAGATTGATTCAAAAGTCTGGCGGTTAGCAGGGGTATCAACAAAAGACAAATTGAAATATTATATTGCTCTGGCGGTATCGTGGATTAATTCACTTCAAAAGTAGAGTAATCTGATTATTACTGGTATATAATTCCCTTAATTCATTCAAACCTTTATTTTATCTAGAATTATTATGACTACAATTCCTATCCTCTTTGCATTTGACAATGCACTTCTCATGCCGGCAGGTGTCTGTATTACGTCTCTTCTGGAAACAGCTGATCCAGATACTTTCTATGACATTTTCATCATACATCACAAGAACAGTGACTTCTCAAATAGTAAATTATTAGAACTGCCTAACATATTCAAAAACTGTAGAATAACTTTTCGGAGAACAAAAGATGATTTTAAGGATGCTTATGAAATTAGAGGTATCACCGCGACTACATATTATAGGTTATTAGCACCTGAACTAATCCCGGAATATGATAAAATCATTTATTCAGATGTTGATGTGATATTCAGAGAAGATTTGAGTCACTACTATACATTGGATATAGGTAATAACTATTTCGCCGCTGTGGAGAATGGCTCGCGTTTTAGGCCGGATATTCAAAGGTATATGAAAACTATTTTAGGGCTTGATGATCATAATGGGTATTATTGCGCCGGCAATTTAGTCATAAACTCGAAACAGCTACTCCTTGACAACAAAATAGAAGAATTCCGCAGGCTTGCTATGAATAATTATAAATACCAGGATATGGATATAATGAATATAGCATGCAATGGCCACTTTTTCCCATTAGGCCCAAGTTTCTGCTTGACTAATTATTGTTATGATCTTATAAATACAAGATATGATGATATGGTCAGTTTATATGGTGAAGATGAAATAACGCATGCACTTAGGTCGGGAATTATTCATTATAATGGTACTAAGCCTTGGAAAGGGACTTGCATGAACGCCGATGTTTGGTGGAAAACTTATAGGGAATCGATATTCTTTGATGAGAAGTGGTGTTATAATTTCTGGCTTGATCAGTATCATGTTCTGGATCATCTGCCTCTTATCAAGCGGTTAAAATTATTGCTCAGATATCCTGTTGACGTGGTAAAGCGTAGAAGAGGTACATCCTTAATATAGTATCGTTGGTACGAGACATATAGAATCTTACAGAGGAATAAAAGCAATTATGGTTTCAATATCAATAATAATGAGCGTTTTCAACTCGGAAAAATATCTTAAAGAAGCCATTGACAGTATTCTGAAGCAGACTTTCCGGGATTTTGAATTTATTATAATCGATGACGGGTCATCAGATTCATCAGTAACAATAATAAAGTCGTACGAAGATATTAGAATTAAATTCATAGAAAACAACGTCAATATTGGACTGGCGGCATCTCTAAACAAAGGCATAGAGATGGCAACCGGAAAATATATCGCCAGGATGGATTCTGATGATGTCGCTGTGCCGGAGAGGCTTGAACAACAATATAAGTACATGGAGGCACATCCCGAGATTATCTGTTATGGCTCTTGGGCAAGATATTTTGGAGATGACTTACCAATGGCACTACGTATAAAGCATCGTTTACATCTGTTTGATACTTTTAGAGTCCCGACAAAGCACGAAGACATTCAAGCAAGTCTATTATTCTGGATTCCATTTGTTCATCCTAGTGTAATGTTTAATGCTGGTTTATTACGGCACAATAACATTACGTACAATTCAAGTTTAAGGAGGGCGCAGGATTATGAACTGTGGTCCAGATTGTGTTTTATTGGGAAATGTGCGAATACGTCAAAAGTATTATTGAATTATCGTATTTCTACAACAAACGCTGGAGCAAGGGCTCACGATGACCAGTTGAGTGTAAGAAAGGCAGTCGTGAATGAGATAATACGTAAAATAATAGGTAGATATCCAACTGCTGATGAATTGGGGATACATATCCAAATAGTCGAAAGAGAGATTTCAAACCAAGCATCTCTGGATGAAGCAAAGAGTTGGTTGAGTTTACTTGCCTCAAAAGCGAAAGAGAGCAACGTGTTTCAATATGATTCTTTGATCAGAGTTATAAGTGCGGAATGGCGAAGATGTTGTTCCTCATCAATTGCATTCCCTAAAAACATATTGGAATATATGAGCGTCCCTCTGATAGGGCGATTAAAAGGTATTGCCATATATGATTGGATTATGTTTGTAGCATATCGGTTGATTAAATGAGTAAGGGCAAAACGGCATTTTTTCATATTTCTGTACTACTAACAGGCATCTTGTTCAGTATGTACTATTTCCCATTTGAGTTTTATGCCTTTCCTGGAATAAACACTAAAATGGGTCTGGCGGCCATTGGGCTTGTCATTTTGGCGTTCAGTATGGCGAGAAGTGACAACACTATCGTTAATAAAGACATATTGAAACTAGTCATTTACGCTGGTCTCGTTTCATTGATTGGGGTCGTGTCAATAACGTTTAATAACACTCCAGACACAGCCTATGCGACATATATCGTCTCATTTTGCGTATGGCTGAGTGCTGCTTTTACTGTAACCTACCTTATGAGGCAGGTTCATGGATATGTTTCAGTGGATCTGATATGCCGTTACGTTATAGCAATATGTGTCTTTCAATGTATTGTGGCATTATGCAATGATTTACATTTACCGTTCAAATCATTCTTGGATCAATATGTCTACCAAGGACAGGATTTCTTGGACTCGGTACATAGATTATATGGATTGGGAGCAGCTTTGGACACGGCGGGAATACGTTTCAGCTGTGCTCTTGTGATGATAGCATACCTTGCTGTTAAACAGAACGACACTACTAGAAAGCAGAATGTTGTCCTTTTAGTCATATCTTATCTGTTGATTGCCGTAATCGGTAACATGATTGCCCGTACCACATCCGTAGGACTGATCGTGTCATTAGTTTATCTGGTCATAAAGACTTATGGTTTATCCGCTGAATCAAAGAGGTTTTGGGGAAGCATGACCATTGTGCTGGCCTGTACCGGACCTATCATAGTTTACCTATACAACACTAATGCTATTGTCCATGACAACCTGAGGTTTGCCTTTGAAGGGCTGTTCAACTTCTTTGAGAAAGGGGAATTAAGCACAGGTTCAACAGACAAACTAAAAACCATGTATGTGTTTCCTGAGACACTCAAGACGTGGCTTATCGGTGATGGTTATTTCTCTAATCCACAAGACAACGATCCATATTTTATAGGAAAGATGAAAGATGGGTATTATATGGGTACGGATGTCGGCTACCTGAGGCTTATCTTCTATTTCGGACTCATTGGATTATTCGCGTTCTCTCTGTTCATGTTCCAGTCTGCAAAGATTTGCGGCAGAAAGTTGCGTCGGCAAAAAGCACTTATTTACACCCTTCTCCTGATTAACTTCATTGTCTGGTTCAAAGTCGCCACGGATATATTCCTTGTTTTCGCACTTTTTTTGACAATTGGAACGAAAGATGACGACGAATATGAGTAATAGCAGCAGACAATCAAATTTTGAATGCCTTAGAATAGTTGCGATGATGATGGTGGTGTTAGTGCATTGCAATTATTATGCGCTCTCGCCGGTTCGTGGTGAAGATGTTCTTAACGCCCCTGTTTCTTCATTTGTCAGGATATTAACAGAACAATTATGCTTCATTTGCGTAAATGTCTTCATACTCATCTCTGGTTGGTTTGGCCTAAGACCAACTATCAAGGGAGGCGGGGCACTCATCTTCCAAGTATTTTTCTGGGGAGCTCTGATACTGATCTTAGGTGTCATCCTTAATGTTCCTCTTCAACATAAGAGTGTCCTTCAAGTTTTTTATTTCGGTGCGGCTTACTGGTTCATACCTGCGTACTTACTTCTCTATATACTCTCTCCTATCCTCAACCAATTCATTGAGAACAGCAACCCTCATACTATTTTTGCAACTTTGTTCTCATTTTTCGTGTTTGAATTTGCTTTAGGATGGGAAATAGATTTCGCGAAATTTGACGGTGGTCTTACAACTATTTCATTTATCGGCCTATATCTGCTTGCTAGATATGTACGTTTATATTCCAACAAGTTATCATCATTAAGCGTACGCCATTGTTTGTTATTATATTTAGTATTATCTGTAATTCCAAGCATAATTGCATTTGGGGGACTCAAATATTTCGGAACAACCATCGTCCGTTTTACATATACATCTCCATTTGTCGTTGCGGCATCTTTATTTTTCATGTTAGCATTTAGTAAGATGTATTTTCACAGTCGAACGATCAATTGGCTGGCCTGTTCTGCTTTTTCTATTTATTTGGCTCATCAACACCCTATTGTGACACCATATTTTATTGGTTTTATGAGAAAGGTCTACTCAACAGTATCTGGCATTGAATATATGGCTTTTGCTATCATATACACCTTAATCTTGTGTATAACCTGCATGTTAATAGATAAGGTTAGAATAATCTGTTGGCAACAGGCATGCCGGTTAATTCTGGACAAGTTCTTCCAAAGAATCGAGTTGACATTTGAAAAGATTTACAATATTTGTAAATAAAACGCAACCCGAACAAATCATCATACACTTCGACCTTTCTATTCGTGCTTAACACGTATTTGCCTTCCTATAATAGAATGCGTTCTGATAACTAACTCAACAACATGCTAGCAGAATGCAATTATTAGCCGAAAACATATGAATGTTAAAGATAGACACGCGTACTTAATAATTGCCCACGAAAAAGAAGAATTACTTCGGGAGTTGATTAGACAATTAGATCATGTAGATAATGATATATATATTCACATAGACAAGAAAGCTCCATTCGACGGAAGTTCATATAAGACAAAATTCAGTGCACTGCGCATTCTCGAAGAAAGAATAGACGCAAGATGGGGAGATTACAGCCTAGTTGAAGTAGAATTACTTCTATTCAGATTTGCAAGTTCTCATGGAGCATACTCATATTATCACCTGTTATCCGGGGTTGATATGCCTATTAAATCTCAGGAATACATACACAAGTTCTGCAAAGAGAATTATGGTAAAGAATTCATTGGCTACGCAAACATCTCACAGGAAGAATTGAGATACAGGAGCTCTCATATTTTTCTTTTCTCCAGATTATTTAAGTCTAGAAATCTATTGATTCGCTCTATAAGATTTCTCTTTATAAAAATACAAGATTTGATCGGCTATGACAGAAACAAAGATTGCGTAATAATGAAAGGTTCACAGTGGTGCAGCCTGACCGATAACTTTGTTTCTTATCTTCTGGATCATCAAGAGGATGTCGAAAGAATGTTTAAAAGGACATTTTGCCCTGATGAAATGTTCATCCACACGATTTGCTGGAACTCCACATTTAAGGATAAAATCTATAATAGCAATGTAGAAGAAGAGTTCGATGGATGCAAACGCTACATTAATTGGGTTAATGGAGAATTACTTCCGATAACAAAAGATGATATTGAAGAATTAAATAAATCAAGTGGATGGTTCGCAAGAAAGTTCCTGACGATTGATGAAGCGATAAGTATAACAAACAAGGTAATATAACTCTGCATGCTTTGAAAATATATCGCCAGAATGGATTCTGATGATATCGCAATGCCTAACAGACTTGAACAGCAACATGGATAACCTCACTGTTCCTTACAATCGAGACGGAAGAGAATTATGAGTACTATCGCAGAATCAACTTGAAGACATGAAACTACTATACAACATAGCAGGCACCTATCGGCCCGCGGGGATGGAGAGGGTGCTGACGAACAAGGCCAACTGGTTCGCGGCACACGGATATGAGGTAGTCATCGTCACTACGGATCAGAAAGGGCGGAAACCGTACTTCGAACTTGACCCGGCAATCAGGTGCATCGACCTTGGGATTGGATATGAGGACAATAACGGGGCGTCTTTGTTCAACAAGATGATCAATTATCCTATCAAGCAGCGCAGGCATTTTAAAAAGCTAAAGGCGCTGCTGATGAAAGAACGCCCTGACATCACGATTTCAATGTTCTGCAACGATGTGTCACTAATTCCAAGAATCAAGGATGGGAGCGGGAAGGTTTTGGAAGTTCACTTCTCGCGGTTCAAGAGACTGCAATATGGACGGAAAGGGTTGTGGGGAATCGTGGATAGATGGAGAAGCGGCAACGATGTAAGGTTGGCTGACAAGTTTGATGCTTTTGTAGTTCTTACAAAAGAGGATTCAGGGTACTGGAACACTGACAACATCCGGTATATTCCCAATGCGCGAACATTTGAGAACGTAAATCCTGCAAGTCTTGATAATAAGAAGGTTATCACGGTGGGACGATATTCCTATCAGAAAGGCTATGACTTATTGATCAAGGTTTGGGATAAAGTCCACAAGCATTGCCCGGACTGGGCTTTGGATATCGTTGGAGATGGGGAGGATCGGGAGAAACTTCAAAAAATGATTGACGATTTGAACCTTGCAGGAAGTGTCTGCCTAAAGCACTCGACACCACAAATCACCCAGGAATATCAGAATGCGTCAATCGTCGCGTTATCATCTCGTTACGAGGGGTTGCCGATGATTTTGCTGGAAGCGCAAACCTTTGGCCTGCCGATAGTGTCATTCAAATGCAAATGTGGGCCCATTGATGTCATAACCGATGGAGTGGACGGTTATCTTGTGGATGAAGGCGACACCAAGGGAATGGCTGACCGGATAATCACATTGATCAAGGATGTTGAACTGCGGAAAGCGATGGGTAGGGTCGCAAGGGAATCCTCGGAACGATATTCAGAGGAAATGATTATGCGGCAATGGGTTGACCTGTTCAATGAACTATGCGGAAGTCAAAAAGGACAATAGTTGTCTCAGCGGTCAATATCAGGAAAGGCGGCACACTCACCATCTTGCGTGGGTGTCTTGAATACCTGTCCTCATTGCCAAGAGATGACTACAGAATTGTCGCGTTGGTCCATAAGAAATCTCTTGCGGAATATCCTAACATAGAGTACATTGAATTACCCGACACCATCAAAAGCTGGTTCAGACGCCTTTGGTGTGAATATGTCACAATGTATGGCATTTCAAAGAAATTGCAGCCTGTTGATCTATGGTTCTCTTTGCACGACACAACACCACGTGTGATTGCAGGAAGGCAGGCTGTATATTGCCAGACATCATTCCCTTTCCTTAAATGGAAGATGCAGGATGCGAGGTTCAATATGAAGATTGTCCTTTTTTCTTTGTTCACTCGCTTTGCTTATTTGATTAATATTCATAGAAATAAGTTTCTTGTCGTTCAGGCTGAGTGGCTTCGTGATGGCTTCTCCAAGATGTTTGGAGTGCCTAAAGGACGGTTCATAGTTTGCCCTCCAGAGCAGAAAAAAGTCGCTTACAACAAGATGGAAATAGAACACAAGGTTTTTACTTTCATTTTTGTCTCGACTCCGGATTGCCACAAGAACTTTGAAACGTTATGCGAAGCCGCAAAAGCATTGGAGCGCAAAATAGGTGTAGGGAAATTCAACGTGGTATTGACTATAAAAGGAGATGAGAACAGATATTCAAAGTATTTAATCTCTAAATTTGGCGGCGTTTCATCAATCAGGTTTGAAGGGTTGATGTCCAAAGACAAACTATATTCCTACTATGAAAATGCCGACTGCCTTGTCTTCCCGTCCCGCGTAGAGACATGGGGCTTGCCGATCACGGAGTTCGCCGCGACAGGCAAGCCGATGCTTCTGTCCGACCTCCCGTATGCGCACGAGACTTCGGCGGGCTGCCAGAGGGTGGCATTCTTCAATCCGGAAGATCCGGCTGATCTTATGGAAAAGATGGAGAAACTGGTCGAGGGAGATGAATCTATACTCCAATCGGTTCCTAAGAAACCGATCGGGTCGCCGGTGGCATATTCATGGGAAGAGCTTTTCGGGCAACTTTTGAATGCTTGACATGAAGGACAAATAATGGTTCAACCATTACTCTATCCATCTGTAACCCTAACACGAAATTTGCAACAATTGATTTTTATCCCTATTTTTACAACTATTACGACAAATTGTAAAAAGTCAATATGTTGGGCAACAGTTTAAAGATTCGACATTTCGGTCCGATTGGCGAAGGCTATGCGGACAATGACGGCTATTTACCGATCAATAAGATCACCATTCTGTGTGGTCCACAGGCTGTCGGGAAAAGTTGCATCGCCAAGCTGTATGCCACATTTTCTTGGTTGGAGAAAGCTCTTGTACGAGGTGACTTTTCGGTCGCATATTTAACCAAGTATAACCGCTTCGCAAAGACATTCTGTTCCTACCAAAGTATTCAGAGCTATTTCAAGGATGACACTTTTCTTCACTATGTAGGATCCGCTTTCGAATTCGTTTACGAGAACAAGAGATTTCAGGTAAAGCCTTGTATAGGGGCAGTTTATGAGCGGCCTCAAATCTCATACATCCCGGCTGAGAGAAATCTTTTAAGTGTGATAGAGGATGCGGAGAACATAAAAAGGCTTCCTCAACCTTTGGCCTCGATGCTTGGAGTTTACACATCCGCATGCAGGAATATGAAATCCGACTTGGAACTGCCTATTAATCAAGTCAGATTCCACTATGACAGTCTGAATAAGCGTTCATACATTCAATCAAGTGACTATAAGGTCAAGCTGAATGAAGCTTCCAGTGGAATGCAGTCGTTAAGTCCGATGTTTGTGGTGTTGGATTATCTTTTCAAGGTTGTGACCAAAGCTGTTCCGGTTCAACAAAGCGACAAAAGCCTCAAGGAAAAGGAGATGATCCAAAAAAGAATCGCGGAAATCCTAAAAGATGACTCATTGGATCCTGAAGCGCGTCGTCTTCTTCTTGAACAAACTGCGGATTCCTCCAATAAATACCTTTTAAGTATTGTGGAAGAGCCTGAGGAGAACCTGTTTCCTACCTCCCAACGTGAGATCTTGAATTCATTGCTGGCATATACCTCTGTGGGAAACAATAAATTATTGCTTACAACACATAGCCCATATATTCTTAATTACCTTGCATTGGCAATCAAGGCCTGGAATGTGTCGAAGAAGGTTGATGACGAAGAACTGAGGAAAAGGCTTTATGCGATAGTCCCCGCGGGTGCTCAAATTAATGGCGAGGATGTGTCCGTCTATCAGATTGATGGACGTGGTGTCATCATGGCCTTGCCATCTTACGATGGTATGCCTTCGGATGACAATTACCTCAACAATATGCTTGCTGAATGCAATGATTTGTTTAATGATTTGTTAGATGTGGAGGAGAGATGCGAAGAGTGAATTTTCTGGCAAACGCCTATCGACTTGAACCCGTGAGAAATGATAAAGAGGCCGGTATCTGTGATCCTGCTGGTGAAAAACCGGCATATTCAACAGCTGATAAGGACTCTCCCGATAAATGGGTTGCAACCATTAAGAATCTGGAAAGAAAAGATTTTCAATTCGTTCCTGTTGACAAGAACATCGTGTACTATAGAGAAGATGGTCAGAAAGAGTCTTCTTGTGATGGGATGATTCTATATAATGAGGACTCCAGTGTGTGCTTTGTTGAGTTGAAGAATGTCCGTACCGCAGGATGGCTTGCAGATGCGATTTCACAACTGACAAAGACCATCGCTGTGTTTAACCAAAACCATAACTATCGTGACTTCTCTGACAGAACGGCTTATGCCGCCAATTGTCACCATCCTAATTTTCAGAACTCATGCCGTGAGTTGCTCCAGGAGTTCAGGAGTAAAACGCATTTTCGCCTTGCGCCGCAAGCGACAGTCGAGATAAAGCGATAATACAGACACTTAATTATTCACATTCGATACATTCCAATTACAAGGATTGAGAATGTATGACAGCTGGCTGAATAATATTCAGCGGCGATGCTGTTGTGTCCCTTGACATGACAACGTAACCACAATACAACAACCACCAATGAAAATACTCCAGTTAGGGAAATTCTACCCTGTGTTGGGCGGGGTGGAGAAGGTGATGTTCGACATCACGAAAGGGCTCTCGGAGGAGGGAGTGGAATGCGACATGATGTGCGCGACCAGCGACGGAAGAGGGGCGGAAGTGATTGAGCTGAACGGTCGCGGGAGGGTCATCTGCTGCATGACATGGACGAAGAAGGCGGGTACCACCATCGCGCCGTCAATGATTTCTGAGCTGCGGCGAAGGGTGAAGGACTACGACATCATACATATTCATCACCCTGATCCTATGGCGGCGGTGGCGCTGCTGCTTTCGGGCTACAAAGGGAGGGTGGTGCTGCATTGGCACAGCGATATCCTCTCGCAGAAGTTTCTGCTGAGATTCTACCTGCCGATCCAGAATTGGCTCATCAGAAGGGCGGACGCGATCGTCGGAACGTCACCGGTGTACCTCGCGGAATCTCCTTACCTTCAGAAGGTTCAGGACAAAGCACGTTGCATCCCGATCGGAATCGAACCTAACTGCAGCGACGAAGCCAAGGCGGCAAAAATCAGAAATGAATATTCCGGGAGACGAATTGTCTTCTCTCTCGGCCGTCTTGTTGAATATAAAGGTTTCCGCTATCTCATTGAGGCGGCTAAATACCTTGACGACAGTTACATGATACTCATCGGGGGCGGTGGCCCATTGAGGGAAGACCTTCAGAACCAGATTGATGAACTCGGACTCGGCCACCGTGTCAAGTTACTCGGCAAAGTTCCCCAAGAGGATCTTCCGTCCTATTACGGGGCGTGCGACCTGTTCTGCATGAGCAGCGTGATGAAGACCGAGGCTTTCGGAATTGTCCAGATCGAAGCCATGTCAGAAGGACGTCCGTTGATCGCCACGAAGATTCCGGCCTCTGGGGTCTCTTGGGTCAACGAGGACGGGATCTCGGGAATCAATGTGGAGCCACGTGACAGCAAGGCGATAGCCGAAGCCATAAAATCCATAACAAAGGACGAAGCCACGTGGCGGCGCTACAGCGATGGTGCCCGTCAGCGTTTCGCCAAGTACTTCACAAAAGAGAAGATGCTGGATGGATGCCTGGCTCTTTATTCAGAATTATAATACAAACAATAAAATATGAGTGGAAATATTATGCCACAGGAAAAGGAAATCACCACGGTGGTTCCCGTGGAAAAGAGTAGAATGAACGCCTTGAACGAAAACCTTAAAAGAATCTTCGACTTCACCGCCAGTTGCGGTGGGATGGTGGTTTTCTCACCGTTGTACCTTGCGATCTACATCGCGATCAAATGCGAAAGCAAAGGCCCTGCGATATTCAGGCAGGAAAGGATCGGACGCGGAGGCAAAGCGTTCACACTGTATAAGTTTCGGTCGATGAAGGTCACATCTGAGTCGGATGGAAAGCCAGCGTTGTGCCAACATGGTGACGCGAGACTCACAAAAGTCGGCAAGTTCATCCGGGAGCATCATCTGGACGAGTTGCCGCAACTGTGGAACGTCGCCAAGGGCGACATGAGTTTCGTCGGACCGAGACCGGAACGGCAGTACTACATCGACAAGATTATGGAGGTAAATCCGGAGTACGAGCGGCTTTACGAGCTTCGCCCAGGGCTGTTCTCATACGCGACCCTGCACAACGGCTACACCGACACGTTGGAGAAAATGCTGAAAAGGCTCGAATACGACCTTGAGTATCTTGAGAACCGTACCATGGCGATGGACACAAAGATCATCTTCCAGACGGTCTGGTCCATCCTCAGCGGTAAGAAATTCTAAATTTTTGAATATGAAACTGAACCCTTCATTGCAGCTCCGGAGGATCGGGAGCAAGTGGATGATCGTCAAGGCGGTGGACGGCGAGGTCAACATGACGGACGTGATCAGCCTGAACGAGACGGCGGCGCGGTTGTGGGAACGGTTCCTCGGGTGGGAGTTCACTGAGGATGAGATGGCGGAATGGATTTGTGGGGAATATGACGTCGAGCTTTCGGTGGCCAAGAACGATGTACACAACCTTCTGAAAAGATGGAAAGAGTACGGAATGCTTTCATAGGGTTGTTGAGGGCCGGATTGTGGGAAAGAGATCCTGTGGAGGAAGGGTTCCCGCGACTGACTGATGAGCAATGGAAAGAGGTTTTCAGGCTGTCGGGAAGACAGACTGTCACCGGAATTGTCTTTGATGGAATATGCCGGCTTCCGGATGACTTGCAGCCTTCACCGAATATTTTCGCACGATGGGTGGCGGCTGTGGATCGGGTTGAAAGGAACAATAAGCGGATGGACGTGGTGCTTAAAGATCTGATCAAAGTGTTCGTTGACAATGGATTGTGCCCTGTGCTTCAGAAAGGTCAGGGAGTGGCGGACATGTACCCGGAGCCGTTGCATCGGGAATGCGGGGACATTGATCTTTACTTTCCGGAGGGTATGTCGCTTCGACAGGTTCAGCGACCGGAAAAGACGAAAAATGACAAGGCCGTGGAACTGGTCAAGAGCCATGGCGTTAAGGTGAAGAACATGCCGGACGGGAGCCAGAATTACGAATGGCAAGGCATTGAGATAGAGCAGCATCCTACGATTGTGGATCTCTGCTCGCCGAGTGCGGGGAAATTGATCAAGGAACTTGATGAAGAGCCGGGATTCATTCCGTCACCTCTGGCGGATGGACTGCGGGTTCCTTCTCCTGAACTGAACGCTCTGCTGCTGAACACGCATATTCTTAAACATGCGCTCGGAAAAGGGATAGGGCTGCGGCAGATGTGCGATCTGGCGATGGTGTACCACCGAATCAGTGGCGAAACAAGGCGGTGGGAACTTGGCGAACGAATATTCAGTCTCTACCGTAGGGCCGGGATCCTGAAGTGGAGTCGGCTGCTGCATTCCTTTCTTGTGGATATCATAGGACTGCCTGCAGAGGAACTGCCATATTCAGAGAAGATTGTGCCGATTGAGCCGCTTCTTAGGATTGTGGAGGAAGGGGGAAATTTCGGGCAGCATCGGAGCGGTGTTGTGACAGAAAGTGTCCTTAAACGGAAATTGAACACAGCCTGGATGTTCGTCAGGCGTGCGGGATTTTCCTTGAGGTTCGCCCCTCGGGAGGCGTTCTGGACATTTGTGGAATTGGCCAAAGGGCAGTTCAAGATTCAGTAATTGTAATCCTTATAAAAAGATGAGCGGAAAACGCATATATTCATACAAAGTGGCTGAGTTGACGTTTATGGTGGCCGCGCCGGAGTGTTATGACATTGAGGAATTGCTGCCGTCGTTCGCTGCGTTTCGGGTGGCGGATGTCGCTTCGGCGCTTCGGCAGGCTCGGCGGCCGGATAAAGTGGCCTTGGAGGATGAACCGGAAATGTTGTTCCGCTTCACCCTTCAGTACGAGGCGATTGAGGTTCCGGCAGGCGCTGTAATGGTCGAGGAGGACGACAACGACATGGGGCACACCAGGCTCGGCAAAACATGGGACGGAAGCTACTATCTGGAGCTCGGGTACCATGACAGAGGGCTGTCTGGAAAAAGCCATGACGGAATATTCATCGCCACTCCTGATTTTTCCAGGATTTCAGCCAGCATCGCCACTGAATCACCCGACTGCGGCCCCATCCTCACCTCAATGCTGCGAATAGCCTTCGCGCAGGCGGTCATCCTGCGGGACGGAATCTCCATTCATGCCTCGGCGGTCGCCGCGGACGGGAAAGCCTTCCTCTTCCTGGGCAAGAGCGGCACCGGCAAAAGCACCCACGCGAGAATGTGGCTCAGGAATATTCAGGGATCACATCTGCTCAACGATGACAACCCCGCGATCCGCCTCATTGACGGTAAGCCGGTCGCGTTCGGGACACCATGGAGCGGCAAGACCCCTTGCTACCGCAATGAATCATGTCCGGTCGGAGGCATAGTGAGACTCGTCCAGAGCGACGCTGACATATTCATGCAAAAGAAGGATGTCGCGGCGTTTGTCGCGCTTCTTCCGAGCTGCTCGGTCGTGCACAGCGACTCGGCCTTGCAGGCACGGCTTTGCGACACCATCGCGAAAATCATCGAACTGGTCCCTGTCGGGGAACTTAAATGTCTGCCTGACAATGAATCAGCCATTATATGCTATAATAATTTCAAATCACTTATAAAATGAAAAACAGAATTTTGTTTTTGATTCTCTTCGCGTTAGCCCTTGTGTCATGCGGCTCCGCGAAGAAGTACGTCTATCTCAACGACATGACTCCTGGGCAGGATTATCCTTTCGATGCCGCCCACGAGGCTGTGATCCAGGCCAACGACAGGCTCAGCATCTCCGTGAGCTGCAAACAGCCGGAACTGGCAATCCCTTTCAACATCCAAAGCGGCTCCTTCAGGGTTTCCTCGGACGGGACAGCCTCGTCCTCATCCGTACCGGACGAGAAAGGCTACAAGGTTGACGCCAAGGGCAACATCGAGTTCCCTATTCTTGGAACGCTTCATCTGGAGGGGCTTACGCTCAGCCAGGCCTCCGAAAGGATCAAGAATCAGATCATCGAAGGCGACTACATCAAGTCACCTCTCGTGAACATCGAGTTCCTGAACTTCAAGTACACGGTCTGGGGCGCGGTGGCGCAGAACGGCACGTTCACAGTGGGGAACGGACGCATCACATTGCTTGAGGCGTTGGCGAACGCGGGCGACCTGACCAACAGGGCCAGGCTCGACAGGGTGGCCGTCATCCGCGAGGTGGACGGTGACAAGCGGATATACTTCCACGACATCCGCAACAGTGATATCCTCCAGTCTCCGTGCTTCTTCCTCCAGCAGAACGACATCATCTACGTGCAGCCTAAGTACGGCAAGAAGGACAGGGAGGACAGAGGCATCCAGATCGGAACGCTCCTGCTGTCCGCGGTCACATCGATCAGCTCCGTCATCTGGGCGACCTCGTCAATCGTAAACAGCGGCAAATAGCCACACAAAGACAATCTTCAATCAAGCGATATGCAGACTAACAGCACCAACGGAAGAAACGACCAGGACGTCAACATCATCGACATCCTCATGTTTCTCCTTTCCAAATGGAAATGGTTCGTCATTTCCATCATTGTGTTCGGAGGGCTGGCCTGGTTCCAGTACGCCAGAACCCCGAAGACATATTTCCGCTCAGCCACGGTGATCATCAAGGACCCGTCCAACAAGATCTCCTCGGCCGGACTTGACCGCTACGACAACTACATCAACAAGGTCAACGTGGCGAACGAGATCCTCCAGTTCCGTTCCAAGAAACTGATGCGGGATGTGGTCAGCCGCGTGTCGGCCGACATCGACTACAAGGTCAAGGAGGGGCTCCAGATGACGGAGCTCTACAAGAAGTCTCCTGTCTCTGTTCGCTTCCTCGAGACCACGCCTGAAATGCACCTGAATATGGTCGTGACCCCGCTGGACAGCAGCAAGGTGATGGTCTCCGACTTCGGATCCGATGAGAGCGACAAGAAGTGGACGGTGCCGATGAAGGACACCGTCAACATCGAAGGCGTCAAACTTGTCGTCGCGCCGACCAACTACTACACGGATTCATGGAAAGGCGAGCATATTCACATCACAAAGAATCCTATGTCATCGGTTGTGGGCTACTTCATCTCCAGCCTCGGCATAAGACAGGAAGAGGATGAGGCATCAATACTCACCCTCTCCCTGAAGGATCGTTCCGCGGCTAGGGCCGAGGATGTTTTGAACATGCTGATCTCGGTCTACAACGAGGAGGCCATCAACGACAAGAACCAGGTGGCCATCAACACCGCCGAGTTCATCAACGAGAGGCTCATCATCATCGAAAGCGAGCTGGGAGGCGTGGAGTCCCATCTGGAATCCTTCAAGCGCGAGAACCGGATCGTGGACATCGCGACGACAGCCGGGATGTATGTCGGTGAGTCCCAGAAGTACAACACCAACGTGATGGAGCTTGAGACCCAGCTCCGCCTGGCCACCTACATCAAGGACTACCTCACGGACCCGACAAGGGAGATCGACCTGATCCCCGCCAACACGGGCATCAGCGACATGAACATCGAGAGCCAGATCGCCCAGTACAACACCATCAAGCTCCGCCGCGACAAGCTCATCGAGGACAGCAGCGAGAAGAACCCGGTTGTCGAAGAACTGAACACCTCCCTGCGCGCGATGAAGCAGTCCATCATCAGGGCTGTGGACAACATGATCGTCAGCATCAACGTACGTCGCAACGACGCGCAGTCCCGTGAGTCCCAGGCTCAGTCAAGAGTGTCTTCCATCCCGACCAAGGAACGCCAGATGCTCTCCATCGAGCGTCAGCAGAAGATCAAGGAATCGCTTTACCTCTTCCTTCTGAACAAACGTGAGGAAAACGCCCTTTCCCAGGCGATGGTGGACAACAACGCGAGGGTGATCGACGGGGCCTCCGGACCAAACGCGCCGATCGCTCCGAACAGGAACAAGATCATGCTGCTCGGTCTGTTGCTCGGGCTCGCGTTCCCGGGAGTGATATTCTTGATGATTATGTTCTTGGACACGAGAATCCGGACCAAGAAAGACATTCAGGGAAAAGTCACCGCACCGTTCCTCGGAGTCATCCCTGAACAGGACAAAGAGAACGAGAATCTTATCTCAGAGGCGTTCAAGATAGTGCGGACTAACATGTCGTTCCTCTCCAGAAAGGACAGGAAGATCCAGGTGATAATGTGCACCTCGTTCAGTTCCGGAGACGGAAAGACATTCGTCTCGCTGAACCTTGCGAACAGTTTTATCTCGGCTAGAAAAAAGGTGGTTCTTGTCGATCTGGACATCCGTAAGGGTATCTTGACGGCGCACTTCTCCAAGCATTCGCACCATCACGCCCAAGGAGTCACCAACTACCTGGCGGACACCGACCTCCGGCTTGGCGACATCATCTCAAGCGACACCGGAGTCGAGGGGCTTGACCTGATTCCATCCGGCTCGATCGCCCCTAATCCCGCCGAGCTCTTGATGGACGAAAGGCTCGACGAGATGTTCAAGGAACTCCGGAACCGCTACGATGTGATCATCACGGACTCGGTTCCTGTAGGGCTTGTGGCTGACGCGACCATCGCCAACAGGGTAACGGACCTGACTCTGTTCGTGGTGAGGGCCGGTCGTCTTGACCGCCGCCAACTCCCTGACATCGAGGCGATGTACCAGGAGCGCAAGCTTACAAATATGTCCCTGCTTCTCAACGGAGCCGATTTCCATCACCACGGTTATGGCTATGGTTACGGGTACGGTTATGGCTATGGATACGGCTACGGTTACGGCTATGGCTACGTTGATGGCAAGAAAAAGAAAAGACAGACACGCAAATAAACGATTTAATCACTGAATATCAAAAATTTCCTCAAATTTTTCTTGCATATTTTTTGTTAAAGGGGTACATTAACAAAATCGAGGACAATTTTTATTTGGGCTATCGTGAGGCCTTCAGGCGGCTCCAGAAGGATTTCCGGCCGGCGGAAGCCTCTTGCCCGGATTGGTTGAGGTAATATTCACGGAACGTCAGGCCTTCGGAGACTATCTGGTAGATCACGCCCCAGTCGGGGAGTCCGCCAAGGTTGCGGTCATCGATGAACAGGTCGGCCTTCAGCTTGCGGGGAGCGGTCGGGTGCTCCTCTCCTTCGTAATATTCCTCGGGATGATTGCTGTTGACGGCGTAGAAGTCCACACCTCGTTCGTGACACCAGTCCACCGCTTCCTTCAGCAGTCTGCCTTCCCTTACCGACCAGAGTATGAGGGTATGATGGTCGGCCAGAAAGCGTTTGAGAGTGTCTGTGGCGAACGGTATCTCCTTGCCGATTTTCGGGTACTTGTGCTCCACAATGGTGCCGTCAAAGTCAACAGCGATGATCATCTTTTGTGATATTCTTATGTTTTTGAGAAAATCTTGGGGTTTGGCACTCGTTTCAATAGGTTGAGTGTCAAATCGTTAGGCGTTGGGTTGGCGGAATGACATTCTTCAGTCTGTCTTGTAGGCCACCTTGGCCGTGCCAACTGTTATAGACTACAAATTTAACTAATCCCGTCCTAAAAGACAAATAAATTGGTTTAAATTGTCGGAAAATCTACATGAAGCCTTGCGGGCGGCCGTGTTATTCAATAGGGACCACCAGGTCGGGATGAACGGAGACCAGCGCGACCGCGACTATGCCTTGGATCTCGATGACAACTTTCTTCGCCCGCGAGCCTTTGACTTTGACAAAGACACCCTCACACCCCTCGAACATGCCTCCTGTGATTCTGACTTTCTGTGCCTTGGTGAAATTGATTTCGGAAGGGCCGAAGAAACGCAGGGTCTCATCGTAGGTCCCTGTCACGGCGATGAACTGGCGCATCTGTTTCTCCGGAACCGTGATCTTCTTCCCAAGCCTTTGATCCATCATGTATTGCAACAGGGGAACGCATGTAGGTTTCTTCAACTCCTGGATTCTTGACGCGGTCGTGCGGACGAATATGATGTTGTGAATCACGGGGACGAGGTGTTTCCTGCCTGTCCTGGCTGACTTCTCGTACTTCATCGGGATGAAGTTCTCCACGCCTCTTTCGTCCAGAAGTCTTTTGGCTTCCAGCTCACGGTGGTAGGTCACGCGCATCGCGAACCACTCTACTTCCTCGTATTGGATGCCGCTTTGCATTGTCCTTTCTCCTTGGCGGACTCTTGGCCGCCGTGCCGCAAATTTAGACAATTGAGATGTGAAATCCAACAAGGACTGGAATCCTTTGTCGTGAGGATTGATTCCGTTGTGGCAATTGGATTTTTTTGCTAAATTTGAAAATTCGTGGCTATGAGGGTATGGCCGCGGATATGAAAGTTTAGGACAACTGTTTTTAACACTAAGGTTATGGTTTACAAAATTATTGACATCCAAGGCGTCGGCCCTGTCTATGCGGAGAAACTCACCGCAGCCGGAATCGACACTGTCGATCAGCTTCTTGAGGCTGGAAAAACAGCCAAGGGACGCAAGGAACTTGAAGAGAAGACCGGAATCACCGGCAAGTTGATTCTCATGTGGGTGAACCACGCGGATCTGTTCCGCATCAAGGGTGTTGGCCCTCAGTTCGCCGAGCTTCTTGAGGCCGCCGGGGTGGACACCGTTAAGGAATTCGGTCACAGAGTCGCCGCGAACCTCGTCGCCAAGATGCAGGAAGTCAACGAGCAGAAGCATCTCACGAAGGTCGTGCCTACCGTGGAGCAGGTCCAGGCCATGATCGACCAGGCCAAGGAACTCCCTGGCGTTGTGACCTATTAATATATTCTTGATCCCTCATGCCAAAGACAATAAGAAAGAACTTCCCTGTGCAGGGAATGGGATGCGCGGCATGCGTGGCTCGCGTCCAGGGTACGATAAGGAGCCAGAAAGGTGTGTCGGACTGCAATGTCAGCCTGGCCTCCAATTCGGCTCAGGTGGACTATGACCCTAAGGTCATCACCGCGGCTGACATCCGCAAGGCGGTCCAGGATGCCGGCTACGACCTCATCATCGTGAATGACGGTGAGTCGGATGAGGACGCCGAGGACGAGGCCGACCGGCTAAGGGAGGACTATTATCGGAGCCTCAAGGCCGATGCCTCCGCGTCCATATTCCTGTCCCTTTTGATAATGTCGCTTGGGATGGGGTTCAAGGATTTCCCTTTCAAGGGGTATGTACTTTTGGCGCTGACGACTCCCGTGCTTTTTTTGTGCGGGAGACGTTTCATCGTGACAGCCTGGAAGCAGGCGCGCCACTTCAGCGCCGGGATGGACACTCTGGTGGCTCTTTCGACTCTGATTTCGTACTTTTTCAGTCTGTTCAATCTGCTTTTCCCTCAGGTGTGGACTTCGAGAGGGTTGACTCCGCATCTTTATTTCGAGTCGTCATCGATGATCGTCGCTTTCATCCTTTTGGGAAGGGTGCTTGAGGAAAAGGCGAAGCGTGGCACCACGGCATCGATCCGGGAACTGATCGGCTTGCAGCCTAAGTCTGTTGACCTGAGTCCGGGAGATGAGTTTACGGTGCGTCCGGGAGACCGGATTCCAGCTGACGGAATCGTAGTCAGAGGAGAGTCTTACGTGGATGAGTCCATGCTGACCGGCGAGCCTGTGCCTAACCGTAAGTCAAAGGGGGACAAGATTTTCGCCGGGACCATAAACCAGAAAGGCTCGTTCGAGGCTAAGGCCGAGAAGGTCGGCAGGGACACGATGCTCTCGTCGATCATTGCGATGGTGCGTGACGCGCAGGGAAGCAAGGCCAGGATTCAGGAGACCGTGGACAAGGTGGCCGCTGTCTTTGTGCCGGTGATCATAGCGGTCTCAGTGGTCACTTTGCTTTGCTGGATTCTGCTCGACCCTGCCGACGGGCTGACCAGAGGGTTGATGGCCATGGTCACGGTGCTTGTGATAGCCTGTCCGTGCTCGCTTGGTCTGGCGACTCCGACGGCTCTTACGGTGGGCATCGGAACCGGAGCGAGACAAGGGATTCTCATCAAGGACGCGGACTCTCTTCAAGTCGCGGAAAAGATTGACACCGTGGTGCTTGACAAGACCGGCACAATCACCGAAGGACACCCGAAGGTCGTGGCTGAGCGATGGCTGGAGCATGGTGATGAAGGAATATTGCTGGCTATGGAACTTCGCTCGGAGCATCCTCTCGCCGCTGCGGTCGTGGCGCACCTTCATTCAATGAATATGTCTGTGCAAGCCGCTGCTTTGGACAGTTTCGAGGCGGTTCCTGGCGCGGGAATCAAAGCGATGTCGGGGGGCAATGAATATTTTGCCGGGAAGCCGGTGAATATGTCCACAGAGGCTTCGGCTTGGGTTGCCGATGGCTGCACTGTGATCTCTTTCAGCACCGGCGACCGCACGCTGGCCGAGTTTGCCATTACGGATGAGGTGAAGGAATCTTCTGCCGAGGCTGTGGCCAGGCTTCGCTGTCTTGGTGTTGAGACCGTGATGCTTACCGGTGACAATGAGGCTTCAGCCCGTAAGGTGGCCGGCAAGGTTGGCATCGGGCGTGTCGAGGCTGGGATGCTGCCGGGGGACAAGGCTATATTCATAAAGCGTCTTCAGGAGAGGGGGCATCGGGTGGCGATGGTCGGTGACGGGATCAATGACAGCGCTGCGCTTGCCCAGGCTGATCTCGGTGTGGCGATGGGGCGGGGGAGTGACATCGCTATTGACACTGCGATGGTGACGGTCGTTTCTTCCGATCTGATGAAACTTCCTCAGGTGATCGCCCTTTCCCGCCGTACCGTCAAGGTCATACGGCAGAATCTTTTCTGGGCTTTCTTCTACAATGTCCTGGCCGTGCCTGTCGCCGCCGGCGTTCTCTATCCGGTCAACGGTTTCCTCCTGAACCCGATGGTCGCCGCCGCCTGCATGGCCCTCAGCTCCGTCTGCGTGGTCACCAACTCCCTCCGCCTCCGGCGTTTCGCTGACAAATAGTCTTTTCCGGTCACTTCGGCACTTCGCTCACTGAGCCTGTCGAAGTGACCGAAATGCCCTGTCGCTGAACTGCCTTTACTGGTCACTGAACTTTTCGGAGTGAGCTTCTGTAAGAGATGTCGCCAAACAATTTCACCCTCCCGAATTTTGCACGTTACCAAAATTACGGGAGGGAGAAATTGCTTTGGCCTGTAAAGATTACAGAGTTAAGTACGTGCTATATTTGGAAATCATATACTTGCTGACTGTCGTTCTCCTTATCGCACCTGGAATGCCAACTCGCTGGCTGTCAGATGGATGATGTTTCAGGTGCGCGTGGTTTATCGCACCTGGAAGTCAGGAACACCAACAGGACGCTCTGTACTGAGGCATAAGCCTGAAATTATTTCACATAAGAAACTCCGACATATCCTTGCCGGCGAGGAGGCCGTCACGGATCTCGGTGGAGGAGATGTCCACTATGGGAGCGTCTATGACCTCTATGTTGTAGGAGCGGAGGAGGGTTTCCTCAAGGCTTCTCATTCCGTCTGGGACAATCTCTTCGGAATCAAGGACATAGGGTGCGGGGAAATCCTTGCACTCCTCGATCAGCTGACGCTTGATGCTGTCCACGTCGTAGCCTTTGCGCGGATAGACAGTCACACCATATTCAGAAAGAATTCTCGGAAAATCTCTCCAGCGGCGGATGCTCTGAAGGTTGTCGGCGCCGATGACAAGCGTGAAGTCGTTGTCCGGCTCCCGCTGCTTGAGCGCGTCAAGAGTCCTGATCGTGTAGTGCGGCGGATCCATCCTGAGCTCGATATCGTCCACCCAGACGTGCAGCTCAGGGTGACGCTTGACGGCGGCCACGGCAGCCTCGTAGCGGCTCTCGCCGGATTCGGCGCTGATTGAATCCTTCAGAGGGTTCTTCGGGGACACAACGAGATACACCCAGTCATATTCCTTCTCCCTGGTAAGGTACTCCATTATGGCCTGATGACCGATGTGCAGGGGATTGAAAGACCCCGAGTAGACGGCTATCTTCACGGATTCCTTAGATGAATGTTGAGTAGTTCAGCTTTCCGTCGTCAAGAAAGTCCTCGACGACCTTTTCCACCTCGGCGAACGCGGTCTTTAGGTCATCGTTGACAAGCACATAGTCGAATTTCGGAGCGTAGGTCATCTCCTCGGCCGCCTTGGCGACACGCTCCTCGATGGCCTCCGGGGAGTCGGTTCCTCTTTTGACGAGCCTTTCCCTTAGAGCCTCCACGGACGGAGCCTGAACGAATATGGACAGAGCCTTGTCTCCGAAATATTTCTTGAGATTGACTCCTCCCTTCACATCGACATCGAATATGATGACGTGGCCGGCCGCCCATATTCTTTCGACCTCAGACTTGAGAGTCCCGTAGAAATGATCCTCGTAAACTTCCTCATATTCAACGAAAGAGTCCTTGGCAATCAGCTCGCGGAACTTCTCCGGGGTGACGAAGTGATATTCCTTGCCGTCCCGCTCGGCGCCGCGCGGAGCCCTTGAGGTGGCGGAGATCGAGAACTCCATCTGATCCTTGTATATTCCAAGAATATGGTTGACTATCGTGCTTTTGCCGGACCCCGACGGGGCGGAGAAGATCAATACTCTGTTGCTCATTTGATTTATGAATATTTTCGTGTGTCTGCAAAGGTATCATTTTTTGCGGAAAGTTCAGAATCTTCTGTGAAAATGTGAGGAAATATGCCCGTAATTCTCTCAGCCAACGGCCGTACCGGGTGGTTAAACGTTTTAGTAAAATAATTGATTATTAAAAAATTATGTTTATATTAGCCCCCGCTTTGGTAAGTGGCGAACAAAAAGTTGCTACCGGGCAAGATGTTGTTTGTATTTCTTGAACAACTTTTTAAGTAAAGATTTATATACGATTGACAGGTATGTATAGTAGATGTTTGACCACTGTCCTTTCGGCTTTGCTGGCGTTTTCCGCTTGGGAGATGCCGACGCTTTGCGGTGGCGGAGACGCTCTCGCGCGGACGCAGGACCCGCAGGGGAGACTTGTGAAAGGAACCGTCACCTCGAATGACGGCGAGCCTCTGGCCGGGGCTTTTGTCTATGTGAAGAACTCAAAACTGGGTGTGAACACCGATCTTGACGGGCATTACGAGATAGCGGCCCCGGTGGAAGGAAAAAGCTATGTGCTTGTCTTCCAGTTTCTTGGTATGACCACCAAAGAGTTTACGGTCTCCGGGCCGAAGACCTTGAATGTCAGCCTTATGGACGATTCAAGCCTTGAGGAGGCCGTCATAGTCGGAGCCTACGGTGTCAAGCAGAAAAAGGAGGATATGATCGGCAGCGCCTTTCAGGTCAACGCCGACGCTCTCAAGGACAAGCCTAAGGCCAGGATTGACAATATCCTGAACGGACTTGTGCCGGGACTCCTTGTGGAGAACAATACCGATGCGGCCGGTTCGACAAGAGGCCGTCTTAATGTAAGGGTCCGCGGCAACGCCTCCCTGTCGGCTTCCAACGAGCCGCTGTGGATAATTGACGGCGTGCCTACCTACACGGGTGGAAGAACCAACCTGATGCCTGGAATGTCCACCTCTGTCTCACCTCTTTCATTGATCGATCCCAACGACATCGAGAGCATAACCGTCCTCAAGGACGCGGACCAGACCACGATCTACGGAGCCAACGGCGCGAACGGAGTCATCCTCGTCACGACCAAGAGGGGAGTGGCCGGGAATATGCCGCTGAAGGTCTCGGCTACAGTCAATTATGGAGTGGCCGCTCCTGACAAAAGCACGATGGTCAAGGTGATGAACGCCTCGCAGTACCTTGAGGTGGCGAAGGAAGCGTGGGTCAACGGCGGCAACAAGATGTCCGACTTCCCTTACCAGGACAACGACTACAACTCCTACAGCACCACCTCGACCGATTGGTTCAATGAATATATAGGGTTGGGTTCGACGCTTTATGCCTCTCTGTCCCTCTCGACCGGTACCAAGAAGGCCAAGACCTACGTCTCAGGATCATATTACCGCAACGAGAACACTGTCAAGGCCGATGAGTCCCAAAGGTTCTATCTCAGGATGAATCAGGACTATGACCTTACCGAGCGTCTGAAAATGGGCGTTTCGCTTATGGCGACCTACAACAACGATGATCTTTTCCCTCTCAGCTATGAGTATCTGGAAAACCTTCCGATCTTCTCTCCGTACCTGGAGGACGGCAAGACCTGCAGGCTTTACAACAAGATCTGGAGCGACACGGGCAAGGATTTCATAATGAAGAAGTTCCTCGGCAACAAGCTGCCGAACAGGGAGTACAACGACAACATCCAGAACTCCCTGAAGACCATCGGCAACTTCAAGCTGGACTGGACCATCATCGACGGCCTCAAGTTATCAAGCGTGTTCGGGGTCGAGTACCAGCACCATCACGGAAGTCTGTACTATTCCCGTCAGACATTGGCCGGGATGCTGGACGGCAAGCCTGTCGGAGAGTCCCGCAGGGAGGACGCCACCTATTTCAACTGGACAAACACCAACAAACTGGACTTCTCCAAGAAGTTCGGAAGGCACTCCGTAGGCGTTTACGCGGGTCTTGAACTTCATCATTCCGGCTACAACACCGCCTACGCCTCCGGTTCGGGCTTTATGAACGACCACATCAAGGAGATCAGTTATGCCGAGAAGGACACTCGTACCGGCGGCAGCTCGGCCTCGGTCTCAAGGACGATGTCCTATTTCGCGAGGGGAACATATTCCTACGACTCACGGTATTATATTTCCGCCAACTTCCGCCGTGACGGCAACTCGTCTTTCGGCAAGTACAAGAGATGGGCGCGGTTCTGGTCGGTAGGCGCTTCCTGGAACATCCACAAGGAGGCGTTCTACGATGTGGACTGGCTGAAGGTGATGAAACTCAAGGCTACCTATGGCACGTCCGGGAACTCCAGGATCGACACCTCGGTCGCCGCGGGGGCATATTCCTACGATGATTCCTATTCTTACATCGGTGTGACCGGGGCCACGCTTTCCACCGTGCCGAATCCGGGTCTTTCCTGGGAGACGACCAGAATGATCAATCTCGGTCTGGACGCCCAGATCGGCAGGGTACTGGATGTAGAGGTCGAGTACTACAACAATGTCACGAAGGATCTCCTCAGCAGGATCTATGTCTCCAGGACAATCTCGGATGACAGGATCTACGCTAACGTTGGGCGGATCAGGAACTCCGGATTCGAGATCAACCTTACCAGCCACAACATCGCCCGCAAGGATTTCGAGTGGAACACGACGCTCAACTTCTCGCGCAACTCCAACAAGATCCTTGAATTGTACAACGGCATCCAGACCGGGTTCACCAACAGTGTCTGGAAGGAAGGCTATGACTCAAACACTTGGTACCTTGTGCGTTGGGCTGGTGTCGATCCTGCGGACGGAATGCCGATGTGGTACGACAAGGATGGGAATCTGACAAAGACATATTCCACAGATGACCGTGTGGCGGACAAGAGCGCGACACCGATCGGTTTCGGAGGGTTGATCAATAATCTCACGTACGGGAACTGGTCGCTTTCGTTCCAGATCAACTATGTGATCGGAGGGTATTCACTTCCGACGTATGCCTCAAGGTTCATCAAGGATGGCTACGACATCACCTCCGGCAACCAGGCTGTCGAGGTCTATTACTACCGTTGGACGACTCCAGGCGAGGCTTCCCGGTACCCGATCTCGTCGCAGAAGACAACCAGTTCGGCAAGGTACTCGACAAGGTTCCTCTACAGCAAGACGAACTTCAACCTGAGCAATCTCACCTTGTCCTACAGGTTGCCCAAGCCGGTGATCTCCAAACTGAAAGTGGAGGGGGCGACCGCCACGCTGATCTGCGACAACCTCTATCTTTTCACTCCGGGCCAGAGCCGGAAGTACAACTCGTACAAGACCCTCAGCAACGGCTACCCTGTGACCAGGACCATCACCCTTGGCCTTAACGTTTCATTCTGATGACAGCACTATGATGAAGACAATATATTCAAAGATAATGACTTTGGCCGCCGTGGCCACGCTTTCGGCCTCCTGCGGCTTCCTTGAGGTGGAGCAGGTGGGCAAGAGCGACATTGACACCTATTTCTCGGAAGTCTCGGCTCTCCAGCCGGCTCTGAACGGATGTTACCATCTGTTATATTCATTCTACGACAGGGAGATGCTGGCCTATCCGGAGGTCACCGGCGACCTTGTGGATCTTTCCTCCAACAACGCGACCTGGACGAACCAGTACAATTTCATCTCCACCTATCTTGAGGAGACGACGGCTGTGGGTTACATCTGGAAACTGGGATATTCAGTCATCCAGAACGTTAACTACATCATCACCTACGCTCCGGACCTGAGGAAAAAGAACCCTGACAGCGCATCCGTGATCGACAACATCCTGGCCCAGGCCTATTTCCTGCGCGCCCTGACGCACCTGGACATCTGCCTCACCTATGCCCAGAACTACACGTACACATCTGATGCGTCGCACCTCGGTGTCCCGGTGATGACCAGCATTCCGGTCGTGACCGACAAGATGAGGCGAAGCACGGTGCGGGAGGTATATTCCCAGATCATAGCCGATCTGGAAAAGGCTCTCTCGACATTCACGGCGGACTATTCTTTCAATGAATATTTTGCCTCTCCGGCCGCCTGCAAGGCTCTTCTGGCCCGCGTCTATCTCTATATGAATGAATATTCCAGGGCCGCCTCCCTGTCCGCCGAAGTGATGAAGGAGTTCCCTCTGACAGCGCGCGAGAAGTACAGGAATATGTTCGTGAACGTGGCGACGCGGGGAGGGGAGTCCATTCTCCGGCTCAATGGGTACGATCAGTCGGATTTCATCAGCGACCTTTACTATTACGAGAGTCCGTCCGCAAGGCCTTCCGCCAAGTTGAAGGAACTCTTCACCGATGAGCGTGACGTTCGTCTTACGCTGTTCCGCCACACCGCGAACAGCGGTCAGACCGGTCAGGCGGTGGACTATGATAACGTCTGTATGAAGTTTTATTGCACCGACGAGACGACCAACAAACTGGACAGGCACTTCGATCCGTTCATCCTGAGGTCGTCGGAGATGTACTTGATCAACGCCGAGGCGAATTACGAACTTGGCAACACATCTGTGGCTGCCGATGACATCAAGGCCTTGGAGGCCAGGGCTTTGGGCGTGGATGCCTCTGAGGTTGTGATTGACTTGGCCTCTTTGGAACTGGCCATCCAGAATGAGAGGATGAAGGAACTTTGCTTCGAGGGGCACCGCCTTTTCGACATCACCCGCCGTCACGAGAATCTCAGCCGCTCCCGCAACTCGACCTCATCCGTCTTGTTCCTGAAATATCCTGACTACCGTTTTGTCCTCCCGATTCCGTACCTGGAGATTGAGTCCAATCCGGAGATGGAACAGAATCCTTCATCTAATTGATGGTTAATATATTGACAATGAATATGAAAAAAAATATATTGCTGATGGCTTTGTCAGCCGTTCTGGCTGTTTCCTGCACGAAGGAACTGCCGCTTTATGACACTCCGTTCTTCAGCATCGCCACCCAGGACGGCGCTTCGACCGCCGTTGTCGGCTCGGATGTCGAGAATGTCAACACCTATTATGTCACGATGAGTTCCGTCTCCCGTGGCGATAACGCTGTCGTTGATTTCACGGTCACTCCTGGTGCAGGGCTTAAGGAAGGCGTTGACTATGAGATCGTCACCCAAGGCTCGTCGCTGACATTCCTGCCGGGAATCTACAGGATGCCGATCCGTGTCCGTTGGAAGGAGCATTCGCTGGACGATTCCGCCGACAACACCCTGACCATATCCCTGACCGGAGGGACGGACGGTTTCTGTCTCGGAATGCCTGGACCAGATGCCAAGTTCAGCAGACTGGTCATCACAAAGAAGAATCTTTACAATTAATTATTAATGGTTTTATCGTTATGAAAACTGCTAAATTTCTGTGCGCCGCGGCTATTGCCGCTTTGACAGCGCTTGTCTCCTGCAAAAAGGAGAATGAGGATCCCGTTATCGTGCCTGATCCTGAACTGACATCCTTCAAGTTTGAACTCGCCAACAATCCGGAGGCGATCAGCTCTGACATCGAGGGTGTGATCTCCGGTGACGCCGTCACGGTGTCTATGATGAAGGCCGCTGACAAGTCCGGACTTGTCGCCACATTCACGGCCAATGAGGGCGATGTTGTCAAGGTCGGTGATGTCGTGCAGGTCAGCGGAAAGACCGTCAATGACTTCACCAATCCTGTGGATTACATCGTCACTAACAGCGACGGCAGCAAGAGTGCTCTCTACTCCGTTTCCATTACGAGCGTGAACGGAAAGTTGGAGCCGCTTGTGACATATTCATCACTGCCTGTCTCTGATGCTGTTTTGCGTGTCAAACCTGACAACAAGGCTCCGTATCTCGCTTTCAAGGAGAAGAGTGTGACCGGTTCCGAATCAGCCAGTGCCGACAAGCTTACTGTTGTGAATTTCTTGGATGGCGCTTGGAATCTTGTCGGAAGCGCCGGGTTCAGCAACAAGGTCGCTTCTTCGCACTTTGATTTCGATGTTGATTCCAAAGGTGGCCTTTATGTGGCCTATGCCGATAACGAGGCTAGCCCTAAGAGCGCTAAGGTGATGGGTTACTCTGGCGGATCCTGGTCTTTGGTCGGCTCCGGTGCCGCCAACAATTTTGTGGCTCAGAATCTGAGCCTTGCGGCCATGTCTGACAATAATCTTGTTCTTCTCCAGAAGTGCAACGCCAAGTCCGATCCATTCAAGAGACATGATCTTGTCGTGTCATTGTACAATGGCTCTTGGAGCAGCAATACTGTTTTGGACATCACATCGATGGCGGCGGTTAAGACTTGCAAGGCTGGAAACACCGCCTATGCTTTTGTCATAAGAAGAGGGAAACCTTATCCTCATGATGTCCTGAAATATGTTGATGGCACATGGACCGCTTTACGTACGAATTTCGTCAGGGAAGGAGCCACGCAGACCGGTAACTATGTCTATGACATCACAGCCACAGAGGACGGAACCGTTTACATTCTGACCGTTGATGATGCCCAGACCACCAGTGAGTATCGAATCATTGTCGAGAAATATTCTCCGGAGGCTGGTTCGTGGTCGATTGTCAGCGGAGGCTATTATCCTTTTGTCAGTGGAGACGCTCACGACGTGGCGAAACTGGCTGTCGCGCCTGACGGAACCCCGTATATGCTTTACTATGACTATAAGAACACCACTCTCAGACTGACCTGGTTCGATTCCGACACCAAGCAGTGGGCGGAGCCTGTTGTGGTGGCTACCGAGGCTCTTTCTTCCCCTTGCATCGCTTTCGCCGCTTCCGGTGTAGGTTACATCGCTTTCACTGACGCCAACAATGCTGAGAAAGTATTCATTTACAGATAGTCTATGTACTTTCTTGATGGTGGCGCTGTTCCTCGGGGCGGCGCCATCTTCATATTCACGTCCCTTGAGGGTCGCTTTTGTGGGGGATCCGCAGGCTGACGGGATGCGGCAGCTTGAATATTGCCGGAAAACAATCCATAAGGAGCTCCGAGAGAGGAAAGACCTTGATCTCGTGATAGTTCTGGGAGATCTGGTGAACGATCAGGTCGATCTGCTGGAGCCGACCAAGGCCAGTCTGGATTCCCTGCCTTGCCCTTGGTTATGTGTGCCGGGCAACCACGACCGTGATGTCTATCCGAAGGTTGACGGCCGGAAGCGGCCCCGGGACATCAGCACCTACCGCAAGGTGATCGGCTACGAGGACACGACTTTCGTCAAGGGCGGCATCCGCCTCATCCTGATGAACGATGTGAGGCTCGGAGGGAAGGAATATGATGGCGGCTTTCGCAATTCGCAGAAGGTTTGGCTTGACTCTGTCCTGAGGGCGACACCAAGGAATATGCTCGCGGTGCTGTCCGTGCATATTCCCGTCACACAGTTCGCCGCCAAAGATTCCTTGTCCGCCATTCTGTCAGTTCATCCGAATATCCTTGTGATGAGCGGGCATACGCACAAGGTCGAAAGGAAATACCTTTATCTGGAAAATGCCGGAGCGGCCTCTTCCTCTGGTAACGATGCCCTGGATATCCCTGAGGTTCAGGTCGGTGCGACCTGCGGTTTGTTCTGGCTCGGTGTCAAGGACGAGACTGGATTCCCTGCGGCGACGATGCCATGTGGCGCTCCGAGAGGTTACTTTGTGGCAGACTTCAAGCGGAACGGGAAATATTCATTGGCATATAAAGCTGTGCTTAGGGACGATGTCGCCTCGGTCTGGGTGTCGGGTGATTCCACACTCATTGTCAATGTTTTCGGTGGAGCACCGGACGGGCGTGTCTCGGTCAGGATTCCAGGACCCAAAGGGTGGCTGTCTGCTTCCCGTGAGGAAAGGCCTGCTCCTGAAGCCCTTGCGGTCATTGAACGGAACAAGTCAATTCCACGGAAAATCGGAAAGGTGCGTAATCCTGAATATCTTCCTATGAGAAAGACGAATTCTCCTCATGTCTGGTCCCGGGTTCTTGGCTCTGATGTTGATGTTCTCAAGGTCGGTACAGTAAAGATCCGCTACCGTGATCCAGTGATGAGATTCACGATTCAGGCCGATGTAAAACGTTGCCCGTAGGCTAATTCACTAAAAATGCTTATTTTTGCAGCCGGGAAAGTTGTTCGTGTTCCTTCCAATGTGTGGAGCCGCTTCTTCCCGGTTTGTTTTTTGTCTAAAGAAAGGCGGTTTTGGCAAGGAAAAAGCAAAGTTCTTCTGTTCCGGATCCGGAATATCTTAAAATGCGCAAGGCTTCCCTCCGGCGCATTCATCGTCAGGTGATCTACCTGAACGATAAGGAATTAGCTGCCGTGAAGGAGTATTGTGACCGTTTCGGTGTCAAGGAACGTTCCACAATCTTCCGCGAAGCCGCGATGGAGCGCATCCTTGCTCAGCTGGACGACAGCCATCCGACGCTGTTCTGATGAACAGCGTCGGATTCTCCGACCTTCCTAACCCCCTGCACCCCCTTCCAGGGGGACAAACGGCCTTCCGGCCGGTCGGCAGAAGCCTCCTTGTCGCTTCGCTCCGGAAGTTCTGATGAACAGCGTCGGATTCTCCGACCTTCCTAACCCCCTGCACCCCCTTCCAGGGGGACAAACGGCCTTCCGGCCGGTCGGCAGAAGCCTCCTTGTCGCTTCGCTCCGGAAGTTCTGATGAGCGGCTCTGCACGAACCTCCAGACACGTACGTCGTGCCGCCATATTCATAAAAGCCAGTCACTGGAGTGGCGACGGCTTCCCCGTTTTCGCCACACCATAGGAACTGCCGCCACAATTTTATGTTTTTTATGAATAATTACGTTTTTGTGAGCGATCTTCGTGAACCGTCATATTCAAGTAAACCAGGGACTTGAGACGAGTGTGGCTGCCGGTGGGTGATGTTTGCAGAACTCGCCAAGCCTGAATGAAAGAAGTTGACTAAAACAGCGGACTTGAGCGAAGTGACCGAGAATGTAAACCCATTCACTATGCATCTTCGGATCTGGTACAAAGTGACTGAAGGCAGCGAATATTACAATGTGACTGGCGGTAGCTAATATCACAAAGTGATTGGATGTGGCGAATGTAAAGGTCACCCTCTTTATAAAAGTGTGATTAACAGTACATAAAAAACAAGGGTCCTATATAGGAGTTGGCTAACATTTATCTTATAACGCTGATATTTAAATAATTGCGCACCGTTGATATTCCTGCGCAAAAATCTGTATGTAAAGGACCTAATCTCCATCGTTGTCATATTAGACAAGGTGTGGCGGAAGATCCCGGACTTATGCATCGGGTGAAAAAAGTGGCTTTCCGCACCCGACTCCAATCAGTGATGTCTCCCCGGGTGTATAACCACCATTTTTTCACCCGGAATAATAGTTGTTTGGATCTGAAACGACAATGCCGCACCTAAGGTTGATGGATGTGAATCAGGAATGACACCTACTGTTCTGCCACAGTTTCCTTCCACTGGCCCGAAACTGATGTCTTGTCCTTGTTGGTACACCAGAAGCGCGTTTCCTGTACCAACGGCATCTTTTTGTCCATTTGGTACACCAGTGTCGGCACGATATGGAGGAAGGTAGTCAACTTGTATATATTTCCCAAAAACAATTATGGCCCGAACTTATTCAAATGATTTCTTCGATTCTGTCATAGACTGCTATCATTGTTACACTGACGGTAACCGCGCTGATGTGATGTTCCCGGACACTGACGCTAAAGTCTATGGGATGAATGTGATCCCTGCTTTGGTTCGGAAAGCCGGGACCGTTGTGCTTGCGTTTGTTCTGATGGATAATCACGTGCACTTTTGCCTTAATGGGCATGAGGAGAACTGTCGTCGGTTTATGAAACTGTATGTTTTCGCCGTGGCCAACTATTTGAACAAACGTTTCGGTCAGGAGTACAGAGGGCGAGGGTTCAAGTTTTCGGCTCTGGCGATCACCACGAAAGGGCAACTTATGAAGACAATAGCTTACATATTCAGAAATCCGTTGGCGGCTGGATTTGATAGGATGCCTTCAGAGTACAGGTGGTCCAACGCACCGGATTGTTTTACAGGAAGTGGCTCAGTTTCAAGTGGGAATATAATTGGACGTCCCTATGTTGCGACGATGAATCCAACGCATGCGCGGCGATTGGAATATGCCGATGTTGGCGATCCCTCCAGTGGATATGTGGCGCCGCACCATTTCAGAGACATACGCACTATCGGAGACCTGACGATGGTTGAGCGAAGGAATATCTTGAAAGTCAGGCATCAGTATCCGGCGGACTGGACTTTTGATGAATATGGCGTTGCGTTGAAGTGTGAGGACGAGGTTAATGATTCTATGCTTAGGAATACGGGCGCTTTCTTGAGTGATGCCGATGTCCGTGAGAAAGCCAAGGCTTTGAGTCCTTATGCCGCCTAACCATCCTGAAGGCATAGGTGGCATATAACACACATTCGGCTTCCAAAACATTTTATTTCACTGCGTGAAACCTGAAGGCATAGGTGGCATATAACACACATTCAGCCTGTGTGTATTGAAGGTGGTTATGCCGCCGTTTTGTAAAAAGGAGCAGCCGATGCGCTGAATGAGCAGCCGATGCGTAGCAAAACAAAAAAACAACCGATGCGGTTGTCGGAAACCACATCGGTTGGCATATTCATTAACTTTGTTTGTTGAGGGGGCAATCCTCAAGATGTCTCTGTTTACTTCCGGTCGTTGAGGAAGGAGAGGTAGTAGAGTAGCGTGGCGAGGGAGCCGACAGCGGCTATGACGTAGGTGTAGGCGGCCCATTTGAGAGCGTCTATCGCCATCGGGCGTGTCTCGTAGTTGGTGATGCCGGCGTTCTCAAGCCAATTGACGGCCCTGTGGCTGGCGTTGATCTCGACAGGAAGGGTGACGAAACTGAAAAGTGTGGTCAAAGCGAAGAGAACCACTCCGGCGATCAGGACCGGATAACTGTGGAACATCGAAACGAGAATGACTCCAGCCAAAAGAACCCACTGCACGATTCTGCTTGAGAAACTTACGACCGGCACGAGAGCCGTGCGGAGTTGCAGCGGCAGGTAGCCTTTGGCGTGCTGAAGGACGTGGCCGCATTCGTGAGCCGCCACAGCGGCCGCCGCGACACTGCTCGAATTGTAAACCGCCTCGCTGAGGTTCACGGTCTTTGTCTGCGGATTGTAGTGGTCTGTCAGACGACCCGGAATGCAGGTTACCTTGACATCGGTGATCCCGTTGTCCGCCAACATCTTGGTGGCGATCTCCGCACCCGTCATCCGATTGTTGGTCGGAACGCGGGAATATTTCTCAAATCTGCTCTGAAGCATGCTTTGGATGATCTGACTGAGGATCATAACCACAATCATGATGATCCAGATTAATCCAGTGCTCATACTCTATAAATTATTCAATTCAACTTTTGCAAGTAGGCAATTACCTGCGGAAAACAACCTTTAGCCGGTGACTACCCACCACCGGACATCTCATCAAGCATCAGGCCAGATGTCAAATATAGAGATTTTGGCGGATATTATGGCAGAAAAACAGTAATTTTGTCAGAATTTCGATAGTGATATGTCAAACGGCGTAACAGATTTCTCAAGACTGGAACTGAATCTCCAGAATTGTCTCGGCAACTACAGGTACTTCCGCTCAAAGTTGAGTCGTACCACCAAACTATTGGTGCTGGTGAAAGCCAACGCCTACGGTCATGGGGCCGTGGAGTTCGCTCTGATGATGCAGAACGCCGGAGCGGACTATCTGGCGGTGGCGCTTCCGGTTGAGGGAATGGAACTGCGGCAGTCTGGTATCAGCCTGCCGATTCTTGTGCTGACAGCCGGCACGGACTATTTCGATGAGATCATCGATAACCGTCTTGAACCCGGAATCCCGAATATTTATACCTTGAAGGCCCTTGTTGCCACCCTGCAGAGCCGCGGCATCGAGGGCTTCCCGATCCACATCAAACTCGACACTGGAATGCACCGCCTCGGCTTCATGACCAGCGAGTTGGATGAATTGATTGAATATCTTAGGACTCATTCAGAGGTGAAGGTCAAGTCGGTATATTCACACCTTGCGGTCGCCGAGGATCCGTCCATGGACCAGTTCACGCTGGGGCAGATTTCGATGTTCGAGAGCAACGCCGCGAGGATTGACGAGGCTCTTGGCTACCATCCGATGTGGCATATTCTAAACTCCGCGGGAATCGAGCGTTTCCCGCGTTTCCAGCATGACATGGTGCGTCTTGGGGTGGGAATATATGGGATCAGCGCTCTGCCGGAAGTGCGTCTGAAGCCTGTCGCCTCTCTGAAAGTGAAGATTTTGCAGATCAAGGAACTGAAGCCGGAGGATGGCGCCATCGGCTATGGACAGCATGGCTTGATCGCCCATGAAGGTACCCAGATCGCCACAATTCCGGTGGGCTATGCCGACGGAATCGACAGACACCTTGGCTGCGGCAACGCCAGTTTCGCTCTGAATGGCCATCGTGTGCCCACGATCGGCAACATCTGCATGGACATGTGCATGGTCGATGTGACCGGAGTACCAGCCGAAGTGGGGGACACCGTGACAATATTCGGTGAGGATCCTACAGTCAGCGAGCTCGCGCGCATCCTGGACACCATTCCGTACGAGATCATGACCTCGGTTCCCCGCCGCATTGAAAGGGTCATTGTCCGCCGGTAGGAGCCGTCACTCGGAGAGCGTTTTTTTGCTCACGGTGACGTTATTCTGTCTTCATACCTATCGGTTGCGCCGCCATTAGGCCTACCATAAATGCCGTGGCGGCTAAGATGTTTATTATTAGTGTGTTGTGAAATGCTGATGGTCGAAATGAGAGGCCAGCATTTTGTAACCGATTGAGAGTCAACGGTTGATTCTCCACCGGCTTCCGACAATTTGTATATGATAAGCCTATTCTATTGTCGGTTTGTCAGTGGCATTCGTGGCTACTGGATGATCTTCCAGCCGTCGATGCGACGGGAGGAGCTAGTGAAGTTGGCTCCGGTTTTGAATATTTTTCTGTGATTGTGGGCTAACTGACAGGAGTAGCATTTCTCCTTGGTCTATGGGGATGCGCTTTCGGCCTCTTTTGCTCCTCAAGAGTGTATTCCGCACTCTTGGGAAACGTTTTCTTCGCTTTTCGTCTCTCAAGGGTGTTGTCGAGCATTCATAGGCAACGTTATTTCCCATTTTTGCTACTGAAGTGGCGGATGAAGGGGTAGTCCGGGTTGAGGAAGAGCGGAAGTGCGGCGGTTGGAAGTCGCGCGCTCCACTTCGACATATTCGCCCATCAGTTCAAGGATTATGTACATCATGGCAAGTTTTTGTCGGCATTCATCTTCCGAAAGGCCATTGGCCTCGGCGAGTTTCTTGATGCTTTCCGCTTCATCGACCAGAATGACTACCTGGCGGCCGGATTTTCGGTAGGCGGCCTCAATCACATTTCCGAAACGGATACCAGGAATGTCCGAGCGGTTTTCGCTGCCATATTCCTTTTCCCATTTACGCAACGCATCGTCGAGGGTCTTGGTGACCACGTCCATCTCATTGTAAGCCCGTCCGCTGAAGTCCAAATGCAGCACTGGATATTCAATCCAGTTCTTCTCCAGCGAGGCGACCGCCAGTCCGTCAAAGAGTTCCTTTTTCCCTTGGAAATATGCCTCCATCGTTGAAATCAGCAGACTCTTGCCGAACCGCCTCGGGCGGCCCAGGACGTAATATTTCCCAGTAGATGCCAACTTGTATATGAGAGCAGTCTTGTCAACATAGACATACCCGCCTCTGCGGATATCCTCAAGGTCCTGTCTTCCGATCGGGTAAAGCATACCGCCTTTTCTTTAGTTCATTCTCTGCAAAGAGAAGTCTTACAAATCGGAAATCCAATCTGTTTACTTCGATTTCTGTTGGATTATGCAAAATGAAGTCCAGTGTGAAAAACTTTTGGGAACTATATAGGAGTTGACTAACTTAATCTTATAGGAACGTTGTCCCGGGTGTGGTGTTCCTGACTTCCAGGTGCGTAAAACCCTACGCACCTGAAACGACATCCGTTTGACAGTCAGCGAGTTTGTGTCCCAGGTGCGGAGATGTTCACGCACCTAAGAGTCGTCGTCCCCGGTACAGGGCATCCTGTTGGTGTTCCTTACTTCCAGGTGCGAAAAACTATGCGTACCTGAAAGTGCTACTGCCTGATAATGAGTGGCTTTCTGTTCCAGGTGCGAAAGGATTCGCTCACCTGGGAGTCAGCAGGCTCGGTACAAGGATAATGCTCCCGATGTTATTGACGCGGCTTCCCGTACTCCCGTGCGGCGTTGGTTTGCGGACTCACATCAGACATCGCTTCACATACGGAGACCTACGCATAATATTCTCGATTGGCGGTCTGGAGTCTGCTTGGCGGTCTGGAGTCGCTTGCCGATCTGGAGTCTGCTTGGCGGTCTGGAGTCTGCTTGCCGATGAATGGGGCGCATCAAAGTCGCCTTGCCTCTTTCATTACCTTTGGGGCGAGGGAAAAGACGGCGATCATATTCGGAAAGGCCATCAGGGCGAAGGCAAGATCCATTAGACTGACGGCGACATCCAGAGTGATGACACTTGCGATGACGATTGTCGCGACATAGAAGTAGCGGTACTTCTGAGCATTTCTTGTGCCCCAGAGGTAAGATGTGCACATCGTTCCGTAGTAGGAATATGAGAACATCGTCGAGAAGGCGAAGATGATCACCACGAATTCGAGAAGATAGCGTCCGGCGAACGGAATCAGGGCGTCATATGTGTTCAGCGCGATGGACAGTCCCTTTATGCTGTCAGTGCTGTAGAGACCGGCCATGATCATCGGAATCGCGGACAGGGTGCAGACAAGGCCGGAGTCTATCGCCGGCCCAAGCATAGCCACGAGTCCCTCCCTCACAGGCTCGGCGTTCATCGAGGCTCCGTGCATCATCCCGGCGGTTCCGACACCGGCCTCGTTGACGAACATCGCCCTCCTCGCTCCGGTCAGAGCCACGGCGGTGAAGGCTCCGAAACCAGCCTTCCAGCAGAAAGCACCTTCGAAGATGGCTTCAAACACGGAGGGCAGACGGTCGTGATAGACAACCATAATGCCCACCACCATAAGGAAATAGAATCCAACCATAAACGGTACGATCTTCGATGAAACCTGCGAGATCCGCTTTATCCCACCAAAAATGACGAGACTCACTATGCCGCCGATCACAAGACCGATTACCAGAAACACCCATCTTGATTCGGGCACTCCAAGCGGCTCAAGGATCACTGAATATAACGACTCGGAGAGTTGGTTTGCCTGCATCACAGGAAGGCCGCTGAACAAAGCGCAGAATGCGAACATTACAGCCAACGGCTTCATCTTCCTGCCGATTCCTTCGGTCAGGACGAACATCGGTCCTCCTTGGGCTACTCCCTTGTCATCCTTCCCTTTATACATTACGGCGAGGGTGCCCTCAAAGAACTTTGTGGCCATTCCAAGCAAAGCGCTGACCCACATCCAGAAGATGGCTCCGGGCCCACCGACACATAGTGCTATCGCGACCCCGGCGATGTTCCCCATCCCGACTGTGCTGCTGATGGTGTTCATCAGAGCCTGAAAGGAACTGACCTGTCCCTCTCCTTTCTTCTTCATTTTCAGAGAACTGACCGCCATTCCCAACTTCCTCAGCGGCAATGCTCTTGAATATATGAACAGGAATATTCCTCCTCCTATCAGAAGTGTAAACAACGGCCATCCGCAGACGAAGTCCGTGAATTTGATAATATACTCTTTAATCAGGTCCAACATTTTCTACATTGTTCTATGTCTGTTCCATATTACCTTTGCAGGAGGCTTGCTTGGGCGGGGGCTACTTGATCCTGTACGGCTGGTCGTCATAGAGGCTGTAGCGTTTTGCCTTGCGGATCCATTTCTGCTCTTCCAGTTTGACGTGTTCGCGCAGATCCTGGTATTGAATCTCTCCTTGGAGGTAACTCAGCATGACATGGTCGGCTATCTTGGACTCAAAACCGTCAAGCAGCTCGAACTGCGAGTATCTTTCCCGGAAATATCGCATCAACTGAAGCGTGTGGAGCAGTGAATGGTATTCCGTACCTGGTTGGAGCATGATCTGGTAGCCGTTGCATCGTTGGCCTTCGTAGCGTCCTGTGGACGGGGTGAAGGTGCAGGGGCGCATCAGGACTCCGGCGGGGGCGGGGAGGACTTCCAGACGGTTGTGCCGGATGAAGGGGGCTCCGAGATATTCATAAGGCCTGGCTGTTCCGATGGCGGGGGTGATGGTGGTGTTGTTCCAGAGGCCGCCGCCGCTGTACATCTCGCAGGTGAACATTCCTGGAATATCCGAGGCTGGGGCTATCGTCCACGGGAGCAGCTGGCGGGTGGAGTCGCTGGCCAGGGCTGAGATGACGTGAAGGGCGAATGTGGCTCCGATCTCGTTGTACCATAGGTCACAGAGCTCGCCGAGGGTGAGTCCGTGCCTGTGGGCGATTTTCGGAGTGTGCGGCTCGACCGTGCCGGAGGGCATCGAGCCTTCGACGATTCTGCCGGCGGGGTTGATGTGGTCCACGATGTAGAGGGACGGTGGGTTCTCCATCACCGCGAGAATCACCATCAGGTGGAACACGTCCTTCGTGTAGTTGAAGTACCGTGCCCCCGCATCCTGAATCTCCACAACGATCGCGTCCAGTTCCGTCAGCGCCTCAGCGTCAAACGAGATATGGTTCGTTCCCGGAGTCAGCTCCGCCCCCATAGGGCTGAACACTGCCTTCAGGTTCCCTCGCTCCGTGAACAGATCGTACATATACCTTCCGTGCGCCGTGTCCCAGCAGTTCTGGGTGCAGAAGCACCCGACCCGCCCGTCCAGCAACGCCTTGTCCAGCTGATCCTCCAGAGCCGTCGTCCTGAATGAAAACATAATTATTTAATAATTAAATTATTAACAAATGAATAACCAAAATCGACCCAAAGCTAATTATCACCTCCTTGCAACCGTGGCCACCCTCGGCCCCGTAAGAGGTGGGATATGTTCGGATAAAAGTCTTCGAACTCGGAGCGAAGCGACGCAAGGGGTCTGGGGAATCCGGTCCCCAGTGCCCCCCAGGGGGCTGTCACGAAGTGACTGGGGGGTGAAGAAAATTGCTCGGAGCTCGGAGCTCGGAGCTCCGAGCGAGACGTTGCAAGGAGGTGATAATTAGCTTTATTTGCCATTAATAGTTCTGTTAACTATTATAGCATATTTTTAATTCTGGTCATTAATGACCCTTTCGGCGATAGCGATCACCTCGTTGGCAAGGGCTTCCGCGGCGGCGAGGGTCGGGGCCTCTGAATATATGCGGATGATCGGCTCGGTGTTGGAGCGGCGCAGGTGAACCCACTGACGCTTCGACTCGAAACTGATCTTCACACCATCGATGTCATTGATGTCCTCGGCGGCATATTCCTTCTTCATCTCCTTCAAGATCCTGTCAATCATTGCCTTGTCGCTCAGCTCGATCTTGTTCTTGGCGATGTGATATTCAGGATATGTCTTCTTCAACTCGCTCACCTTCATCTTCTTGTGCGCGAGGTTGGAAAGGAACAACGCCACGCCGACCATCGCGTCACGGCCATAATGGATGGCAGGGTAGATGACACCTCCGTTGCCTTCTCCTCCGATCAGCGCGCCGGTCTCACGCATCTTAGTGGTGACGTTGACCTCACCGACAGCCGAGGCATGATATTCTCCGCCATATTCCTCGGTCACGTCCCGCAGGGCGCGGCTGGAAGATAGGTTCGAGCAGGAGATCGGCTTATAAGGGGCAGTGACTTCCTCAAGGGTTTTGCCCTCCTTTTTGGCGATTGCGGCGGCTCTTTCAAAGAGGTAGCTCGCCACGCTCACGAGGGTATATTCCTCGACAAACGGTTCGCCGTTCTCGCAGATGAACGCCAGGCGGTCCACGTCAGGATCGACGGATATTCCGAGGTCGGCATTTTCCTTGACAACGGTCTCGCTGAGGTCCGTGAGGTTCTTTGGAAGCGGCTCAGGGTTGTGGGCGAAGTTCCCGGTCGGGTCGCAGTTTAGTTTGACGCACTCCACGCCGAGTCTATCCAATAGTCTTGGCATTATGATTCCGCCGACCGAGTTGATTGCGTCCAGTACAACCTTGAAATGAGCGTCCTTGATAGCCTGGACATCAACGGCTTCCAGAGCTATAACGGCATCCAGATGCTCGTCGGTGTAGTCGTGTTCGGTGACGTGCCCAAGGTCGTCAACATCAGCGAAACTGAAGTCCTCGGTCTCGGCGAGGTCAAGGATGGCCTGGCCTTCGGCCGCTGTGAGGAACTCTCCACGGTCGTTGAGAAGCTTGAGGGCGTTCCACTGGCGAGGGTTGTGTGAGGCTGTGAGGATGATTCCGCCGTCGGCCTTGGCGAATGTCACGGCCATCTCTGTGGTCGGAGTGGAGGCGAAACCAATCTTCACCACATCCACGCCGCAGGCCATCAGTGAGCCGATGACAAGGTTCTCGACCATCGCTCCGGACAGCCTTGCGTCCTTGCCGACGACTATCTTGTACTTCTCACCGTTCGGCTGAGGCTTCCTTGTAGGGAGGGTGGCGCAGTAGGCGTAGGTGAACTTTACTATATCAATAGGAGAAAGCCCGTCTCCGGGCTTTCCACCAATAGTTCCGCGTATGCCGGAAATTGATTTTATCAGCGACATATTGTGCTGTTATTTATAGATTTATGCCATAATGGCGCCGACGAGTCCAAGGATGGCGTAGAACTCAGGAAGGGCGGCGTAGATAAGGGTGTTGGTGAACACGTCGTGACCCTGGCTGATGCCGACGATACCGTTGGCGCTGACCATACCCTGACGGATCGCAGAGATCATACATACAAGACCTACAGAGATTCCGACACCGAACATAAGCGGACCCTGTGCGGCGAAGTCCTTGCCGAGCCACATAAAGAAGGCTACGAATCCGTAGATACCCTGGGTTGCAGGAAGGGCTGAGAGCACCATGTAGTTTCCTGACTTCTCAGGGTTTACCTTGAGGGCTCCTTCAGCGGCGTTGCCGGCGATGGTCGTTCCGATGGAAGAGCCGATTCCTGAAAGGGCCAGCATAAGGCCCAGTCCGAGATAACCTAAAATTTCGTTCATAATGATTTGATGTTTATTTTGTTATTATTTATTATCGTTTGTTGTGAGCGGGCTGTAGGCCTTGCCGGTCCCTTCATAGCCGCTGTTCTTGAAGAACTCAAGGAAGTTGAGTCGGAGAGGATGCACGAAGGCTCCGAGGCAGCACATCGCGAGGTTCAGGACGTGGCCGAAGCCGACGATGAGGGCGAAGCAGAGGATGTTCACTCCCGGAACGTCTATTCCATAGACTGACAGACCCAACTGGTTGAACGCGTTGCCAAGCATGCCGCCGGCAAGTCCAAGGGCATAGAGACGCAGGTAACTGAGCACGTCTCCCAGAAGTCCTGTGACGGTGTTGTAGGTCTCGTAGAGGCCTGAGCCGATGTTTGCCAGCGGATTCCTGTGGAGATCGTTAAGGAGGAATATTCCCAGACCAGAGACCACACCGAGCACGATGATTATCCATTTGGTGACGGCGGAGTCAATTACACCGGCGAGAGCGAAACCTCCCACGATGACACCTCCCACAATCAGGAGAGTCCAACCTATTGTGCCTAAAGAGTTGGCGAATCCGTTGCGCTTGATGGCGTAAGCCGTCTTCAGGAGCATAGCCACGCTGATGTGCACTATACCTATAAGGATAGAGAACAGCATCTGCGCGTCATAGCCGGCGACAGTGCCTTGGATCATACATTTCTTGATCCAGTCCGGAACCCAAGCCGCGGTGGATGTGTCCATTCCGAAGAATGTATGCAGGATTGTTCCCATCACGATGGTCGCGACACCGAGTGTGGTGACGAGCGGAGCCATCGAGCCGATGAATCCCTTGGCCTTCCTCATCGCAAGTCCTATGATGGCGAGGGCGATACCGTATCCCGCGTCACCCATACACATAGCGAAGAAGAGGGTGAAGAATATGGAGATGCACGGAGTCGGGTCGAACTCGTCGTAGGCCGGGCGGCCGTACATGTCTGTCAGCACCGTGAACATCTTCACGAACTTGTTCTCCTTGAACTTGATAGGTGGATTGTCGTCCTTCACTGCCTCCTCCTTGAGATAGACGAGGTCCATCTTGTCGAACTCGGCGCAAAGGGTCGCGTCATTCTCCACCGGAGCGAAGCCGATGAAAGTTGTGATCAGATCCTCGGCGGCCTTCCCAGCACCTGCGTCAGCGAGGTACAGCTGAAGGGCTGCGACATCCTCGTCGCACTTGCGGAGCATTTCAGGAATATATTCCTTCAGCTCCTGAAGCCTTGCCTTGCAGGTGATGATCCTTTCCATCAGGGCAGTGACCTTCCTTTCGGCGGACCTGAGATCCCCTTCCGGAGCGGCGCATTCCTCGACCGGCAATGAATATGCAGGATCATCTGAAATGGTGATGAACCAGACATTCCTGCCGTCATCGAACACTTCTTGAAGCGGATAGAGATTCGCCCAGGACGGATCGTAGGCCTTCTTGGAAACATTATACCAACGGACCTTGTAGCCCTTTGCCTTCAACGCGTCGAGGGCGAAGCTGTCGTAGCATCCCCAAGGCCTTCTGCTTTCGACATCCTTGCGGGCCTGTGCCAGCTCGTTCCTCAGAACGTCCAGCTTTGTGGAATATTCCTTGAAACTCTCCAGAGGGTTGTCGTACTTGGCGTCCGCATCGACCTCGGCCTCGATTTTCTCAAGGTCAGGATCCTGCGAGTAGTCAAGAGATTCCAGTTTGGAGGCGGCCTTCTTCAGCTCGTTGGTCATCGAGAGGAGCGCGGCGGAACGTTCGTCCACCGGCTTTGAGGACCTTGTGATGTCCACAAGCCCCAGTTCCTGCAAGCGTCTGAGGAATTCTTCAGTCTTCCCGCTGAGAAGAATGAAGGAATATTTAGTCATTTTCTCAATCATTGCCGCTTTCCTCCATTACTTCTTCCGTCTCTTCCTCAGCGTGGCGCTGCTTGACGATCTTGGACGAGGCCTTGCTCAGGTTCTCCTCGTCCTCCATGTAGCGCTTGATCTTGCGGATGGCCTCCTGGTACCCCGGGATCTGCACCTTCTCGTACAGATTCACCTTCTGCGTGGTCTTCTTCCTCTGGAAATCCAGGATGCGGCGCTTCTCCTTGTAAACTTCGGACTCGATCCCGAGCCTGGACAGTTCCTTGAGGATGGCCACGCCGTCGATGTACCACGCCGGCTTGATGAACGTGTTGAACGGGCTGATCTCGTAGCGTATGCTCTTGAGCTCCGGACACTTGACACCGGCGACCTTCACGGTCACGAGGTCGATGTCCACGATCGAGACCAGACCCGGCTCGAACTCGTTCCACAGAGGGGCAAGGTAGTCGTACCTCCTCTCGGCCTCTTCGAGGTCGCGCAGAAGCTTCTCGCTCTTGTCCTTGGCCTTGCGCACCTCAAGCCTCAGGGCACTCTCCTTGTTCTGCAACGTAGGGAGAGCCTTCTGACGCATCTTGAGCTGCTTCTGCAGGGTGTTAAGCGCAGTCTTGTTGTATTGAAACTTGATAGGCATTACTTACCTTTCCAGTATTTGTCGATCAATGATTGCTTGATTCCGGTCTCGGCCTTGGTGAAGTACTTGCCGAACAGCTCCCAGGCCGTGTCGAGCATCTCGGTGATGGAGATGTTGACATCGATGGAAAGAAGTCTGGTGGCATATTCCTTGGCATAGTCGAGACAGCGGTGGTCGTAGTCGGAGAGGTCGAAACCGTTCTCCAGCTTGGTCTTCGCGTTCTGCGCGTCGGCGTACAGACGCACTCCGGCGTTCATCACCTGGCTGTGGTCCTCGCGGGTCTTCACGTTCTGTACCCTCTGCTTGAGCCTGGAAAGGGAACGGAACGGATCGATGATGATCTTTCCTGAGTCGGAATCGGCGCGGAGGAACAGCTGTCCCTCGGTGATGTAACCGGTGTTGTCAGGAATGGCGTGGGTGATGTCTCCGTCGTTCAGGGTGGTCACGGCGATGATGGTGATTGATCCGTCGGTCGGGAGCTGCACGGCCTTCTCGTAGATCTTGGCGAGATCCGAGTAGAGGGATCCCGGCATAGAGTCCTTGGAAGGGATCTGGTCCATACGGTTGGACACGATCGAGAGAGCGTCAGCGTAGAGGGTCATATCCGTGAGGAGCACGAGCACCTTCTCGTTCTTGTCAACGGCGAAGTACTCGGCGGCCGCAAGAGCCATATCCGGAACCAGAAGCCGCTCGACTGGCGGGTCTTCGGTCGTGTTTACGAAACAGATGATCCTGTCGAGGGCTCCGGCGCTCTCGAACGCCTGGCGGAAGAAGAGGTAGTCATCGTTCGACAGACCCATACCGCCGAGGATGATCTTGTCCACATCGGCTCTCAGGGCCACATCGGCCATAACCTGGTTGTAAGGCTGGTCAGGGTCGGCGAAGAACGGAATCTTCTGTCCTGACACGATCGTGTTGTTGAGGTCGATGCCGGCGATACCGGTCGGAATGAGCTCGGACGGCTGGCGTCTCTTGTAAGGGTTCACGGACGGTCCGCCGATCTCCCTTTCCTCACCCTCTACCTCTGGACCGCCATCGATAGGCTTTCCGTAGGCGTTGAAGAAACGTCCGGAGAGCTGATCGCTGACCTTGAGTGTAGGAGGCTCGCCGAGGAATGTCACCTCAGCGTTTGTCGGAATGCCTTCCGTGCCGGAGAACACCTGGAGGGTGACCAGATCACCCTTGGTCTTCACGACCTGGGCAAGTTTGCCGCCGACCACGGCAAGCTCGTCATTGGAAACTCCCTTGGCCTTGAGCGAAACTGTGGCCTTGGTGATCGCTTCAAGTTTTGTGTATATTCTTTGATAAGCCTTATTTGCCATAGTCTTCGATGAGTTTATGGATCTTCTCTGCGTAATTCTCGAATCCTTCGCTGTGGAACTTGGTGTAGTTCATCTGGCGGAGGTCATTGATGAGTTCCTTGAAGAACTCGCGGCACTTCTCGAAGTCCTCGAAGTCGAAATCGATGCCGCAGATGTCCAGAACGAGATCCAGCATGTATTTCTGACGGTCCATCGGACAGAGGGCGTCGGTTTCGTCGAAAGCGTCCTGCTGGAGGAACACGAAGTCGATGAGTTCTGACTTCCAGAAACTTACGTGGTATGCTACAGGAACGCCGTCGTCACCGAGGATGTTGATCTGCTCGTTGGCCTCGCGTCCGCGGCGCAGGAGGTTCTTGGCTTTGGTGACGTTGGCCACCCAGCCGTGCTCGACCTGCTCGTCGAGGTAGGAGATGATCTCAGGATATTCAAGGTACTTTGAATATGACTCGATCGGGTTGACGGCAGGGTACCTCTTCTGGTCGGCGCGGTTCTGCTCCAGTCCGTAGAAGCACCTTGCTGCCTTCTTGGTGGACTCGGTCACAGGCTCCTTGAGGTTACCGCCGGCAGGGGAGACCGTTCCGATGAAGGTGACGGCCCCGGTCTTGCCGTTGTTCAGGACGACCATTCCGGCGCGGGCGTAGAAGTTCGAGATGATGGCCGAAAGGTCAACCGGGAAGGCGTCCGCTCCCGGAAGCTCCTCCATACGGTTGGACATCTCCCTCAGTGCCTGTGCCCAGCGGGAGGTCGAGTCGGCCAGCAGGAGGCACTTCAGTCCCATCGCCCTGTAATATTCACAGATTGTCATCGCCGTGTAGACCGAGGCCTCACGGGCAGCGACAGGCATGTTCGAGGTGTTGCAGATGATGGTGGTACGCTCCATCAGATGGCGGCCGGTGTGAGGGTCGATGAGCTCAGGGAACTCGGAGAAGATCTCCACGACCTCGTTGGCGCGCTCTCCGCAGGCGGCCATCACGATCACGTCGGCCTCGCCCTGCTTGGCGATGGCGTGCTGGAGCACGGTCTTGCCGCATCCGAAAGGTCCCGGGATGAATCCGGTGCCGCCCTCGGCGATAGGGTTGAACGTGTCGATGCAGCGTACGCCGGTCTCCATGATCTTCTGTGGCCTTGGTTTCTCCTGGTAGGCCTTTACGGCGACCTTTACAGGCCACTTCTGCGTCATGGTGACGTAGGCTTCCTCGCCGTCGGCTCCGGTCAGCACCGCGACAACCATGTCGATGTTGTACTTGCCGGCCTCGGCGATCTTCTTCACGGTGTACTCGCCCTTGAACGAGAACGGCACCATGATCTTGTGGGGCAGCCAGCCTTCCTTCACCTCTCCGAGCCAGTCGGCGGCGGTGACCTTGTCACCTTCCTTGGCGATAGGGGTGAAGTCCCAAAGTTTCTTGTGATCCAGAGGGTCGGTGTACTCTCCTCTCTTGAGGAACACCGACTCCATCGTGGTCAGATTGTTCTGGAGACCGTCATAAACGCTGGAGAGAAGACCAGGGCCGAGGGTCACCTCAAGCATCCTGCCTTCGAACTCCACAGGGTCTCCGTTTTTCAGTCCACGGGTGCTTTCGAACACCTGGACCGAGGCCTTGTCACCGCTTACCTTGATGACCTCGGCCAGGAGGGGAGTACCCGCAAGGGTGATGTAGCAGAGCTCGTTCTCCGCCACAGGTCCGTCCACCTGAACCGTCACAAGGTTGGAAACAATTCCTGTTACCTTTCCTTTTGTCTTCATATTCAGTTATTTCAATTTCCGTTATTTGGCGGGCTCGTATTTCACGCCCTTGAATGTGTCTCTGACCTCGTTTACGAGGCGGATGAACATCTCGCGGCCGGTCTTTTCGTCGAGGGCGAACCATCTTCCGATGATGTGCAGCCTCGCGATGAAGCCGAGGATGGCCTCAAGGTCGAAGTAGTCGAATGTGGTGATCTCAAGGATCTTGTCCCACATCAGGGAGTCCAGACCACGCTCGCGGGATAGCAGGTCGGGGGCGTTCAGAGCCTCCTCAAGCCTCGGACCTTCCGCGAACTCACCTGTCTCCAGCTTGATCGTGTCCTGGTCAAGCGGTCTCTCGAAAGCCTTGTTCAGGAAGCGGGCCTTGCCGTTGCGGACGTTCAGGTCGAAGGTGTAATATTCCTTCAGGAACCTGTTGCTGTCCTTCAACGCTGCCTCGTAGAACTCTCTGGTCAGATTCTCGTCCTTGTAGCCGTCAAGAAGCCTGTCCACCACCTTGATGTCGGCTTCGCTAAGCTGGGACTTGATCCAATCGACATAGGTCTCGAACGAAGCTCCCTCCCCGAACTTCCAGTCAAGCGAGATGGCCGGAAGGCTGGAGATTATGTACTCGTAGTTGTTCATTACTCGCCGAAGAGTATCTTACGTGTGGCAGGTCTGAGATAGTCGCCGATGAGTGCTCTGAAAGTCTCGTCGGTGAGGCTGATGAAGTAGGATCCGTCCTTAGGGCCGATCGTGAACCCTCCGGCCACCTTCTTGGAAAACATAGCGGTTACCCCTCCCTTGAGGGTGTTCGCCAACTCTCCGCTGACAAAAGGCTCAAGCTCTTTCTTGAGGCTTTCAGGAAGCACGATGTTGAGGTCAACAGCCTCGTCGGCGTTGAACTTCTCAGCCACGGCCTTGATGATCTCCTTGACGAAATCGGCTGAAGAAAGGGCTGCCGATACCTGCTTGTCTGCCATCTTGCCGACCATAAGGTTCTCGATGTCCTTTCTGGTGGCCTGGATGCTCTGTACGGCTGCCATCTTCACGTCACCCTCGACCTTGGTCTTGTAGTCCGCAGCATCTTTCTGAGCTTTTTTCAGAATGGATTCAGCCTGCTTTTTGGCCTCTTCGATGATTTCGGCCGCCTTCTCGTTGGCCTTGGCGAGGATGGCCTCACCCTCTTCCTTACCCTTTGACAGACCCTCCTTGTAGAGCTTGTCGGTTAGTTCCTGTAGCTTGTTTTCCATTTATAATTATTTGTTGATTTTCCTTATCCGACAAAGATAATCAAAAGAACCCTCTTGACAAAACATTTTAATTGCTATATTTGCTTTTGTCATATCATTATGTAATAAAACAAACCTTTTCGCTAATGAAAGTATCATTATTGACTTTGGTAATTCTGTCTGTCATGGTTCCGAATCCGGTCGCTGGGAGTCCACGTGAGCCGGATGGTGGCTTGGTGGTCCGGAATGAGTCTCCCAAAGACGACAAGAAGGATGACCGGCCGTACAGCGAAGGACTCAAGGCTGTGGAGCAAGATGGAAAATGGGGATTCATCAATCAGGACGGTGAGTTGGTGATTCCGTACAAGTATCATTACGTCAGATCGTTTCGTGATGGCCTGGCGATGGTGAAACTCTATGGAAAATGGGGCTATATAGACTGGTTCGGCAACGAAGTGATCCCTATTGTGTTCGATGAGGTGACACATTTCCAGGACAGTCACGCTTTCGTCAAGAAGGATGGCAGGATCGGTCTGTTGGATGTCGCCGGAAATGTCACTTATGACTATGAGCGGATGAAAGAGTTCATGTTTCCTTCAGGTTGGCTGGACTCCAGGCCGATGTTCGACGGAGGAAGTGCAAACAAATTCGCGGAGTGGGTCAACACGCAGCTGAGATACCCTGAACTGTCCAGATTTTACAAAGCCGAAGGCACTGTGACGCTTGCTTTCTCTGTGGATGCGTCTGGTGCTGTCACTGATGTCAAGGTCGAGAAAGGTGTCAGTCATGAGTTGAACCATGAGGCCGTCAGGGTCGTCACGGAGTCTCCTAAATGGACTCCGGCGATGTATGAAGGCAAGCCTTTCAAAGTTCATTACATATTCCCTGTGAAGTTCTTTTTGAAACCTGGCCCTGTCAAGATATGATGAACAGAATCTTACCAACCCTTGGACTCTTACTTTTTCTGTCCTTTAATATGTCCGCCGCCGGTCCGCTGAGGCCTTTCCCTAAAGACGGCAAATGGGGATTCGTGGATAAAGACATGAATATCGTGGTTCCTTGCGTCTATGATGCTGTGTCTTCGTTCGATAACGGCATTGCCATAGTCTCTTCTGAAGGCAGGTTCGGCTATATCGACCAATTCGGTTCTGTCCTTTATCCTATTGAATATGAAATGGCCTCACCGTTCCATCAGGCTCATGCCTTCGTTGTCAAGGATGGATTGCTCGGGCTGCTGAACATCGCTGGTGATGTCACCTTTGACTACAAGATAATGAAGCGTTTCGCTTTGCCTGTCGAATGGGTTGACACTCCGGCCAGGTTCATAGGTGATGCGTCCGGTGATTTCCTGCTTTGGGTGGACAATAACAAGAAATATCCCGAAGCGGCGCGCAGGATGGGTGTCAGCGGCGTGGTCGAGGTTGAGTTCAATGTCGGTCTGGACGGCAAGGTGACCGATGTCAAGGCTTTGACAAGCGCGAATCCTGATCTTGATAAAGAGGCGGTCAGGGTAGTGTCCAGCTCTCCGGCCTGGGAACCGGCCAGAATGGGTGATCTGCCTTTCATGACGAGATTCACAGTAATGGTCTCGTTCAGTTTCCCCGCGGCCCGTTAGTGATGCTCGTGTAATAAGAAAAAAGCGCACCGGAGATATTCCGATGCGCTTTTCATATATCGCATACCCGTTACCCGAGGAAACCGAGGAGGATTCCGGCGGCGACCGCCGAGCCGATGACTCCGGCGACGTTCGGTCCCATCGCGTGCATCAGCAGGTGGTTGTTCGGGTCGAACTCCCTGCCGACGATCTCGGAGACACGCGCGCTGTCAGGAACGGCGGACACACCGGCGTTGCCGATGAGCGGGTTGATCTTGTGGTCACCCTTGAGGAACAGGTTCCAGATCTTCACGAAGAGAACTCCGCAGGTTGTGGCGATCACGAATGACAGCAGACCCAGGACGAAGATCTTCACGGAGCTTCCGCTCAGGAACTTGTCCGCCTGTGTCGAGGCGCCGACGGTAAGACCGATCAGCGTGGTCACAACATCGATCAGCGGGCCGCGGGCGGTCTCGGCGAGACGCCTTGTCACTCCGCTCTCTTTCAGAAGGTTACCGAAGAACAGCATGCCCAGAAGCGGAAGTCCCGACGGCACGATGAACGCGGTGAGGAGGAAGCCGACGATAGGGAAGATGATCTTCTCCTTCTGGCTTACCTGTCTTGCGGCCGGCATCCTTATGAGGCGTTCCTTCTTGGTCGTCAGCGCCAGCATGATAGGCCTCTGGATGACCGGAACAAGAGCCATATAGGAATATGCGCTCACGGCGATCGCTCCCATCAGATCCGGGGCGAGCTGTGAGGACAGGAATATGGCCGTAGGGCCGTCCGCTCCTCCGATGATGCCGATGGCACCGGCCTGATTAGGGTCGAAACCGAGGGCGAGGGCGAGCAGGTAGGCCCCGAATATTCCCATCTGGGCGGCGGCTCCGATCAGCAGCAGCCTTGGCTGGGAGATCAGCGCCGAGAAATCCGTCATGGCTCCGATTCCGAGGAATATGAGCGGTGGGTACCAACCCTGCTTGACTCCTTGGTACAGAATATTCAGTACGGAGCCGTCCTCATAGACTCCGATGTTAAGTCCCGGGAACATAGGAATGTTGCCGATGATCATTCCGAATCCGATCGGAACGAGCAGGAGCGGCTCCCATTCCTTCTTGATGGCAAGTGTGATGAACACGATGCCGATCAGGATCATCACCAGATTCTGCCAAGACGCGTTGGCGAATCCGGTGAAGTACCAGAACTGCTTTAGACTTTCGAATATGATGCCCATCCTCTTATGCTATCTTGACGATTTCGGCACCTTCGAGGACTGAGTCGCCCTTGTTCACGAGGATGGCTGTGACGGTTCCGTCAGCCGGGGCCTGGATCTCGTTCTCCATCTTCATTGCCTCAAGAACGGCCACCTTCTGGCCGGCTTTCACGGTCTGGCCTTCCTTGACGGAGACCTCGATGATAACGCCAGGGAGAGGGGAGGTGACTGGCTTGCCGGCGCCTGCCGGGGCGGCTGCCTTAGGGGCTGGTGTCGTGGTGGTCGCTGAGCCTGTCGAAGCGACCGCTGCCGCTGGCGCCTGTGCCGGTTTTTGTACTGGAGCCGGCGCATTCTCCATCTCAACCTGATAAGACGCTCCGTTCACCGTAACGTCAGCGATGTTTCCTTCCACTGAATTGATGTCAACGTTGTACTCGTTGCCGTTGATCCTGAATTTGTAACTTTTCATATTCTTTTATCTTTATTATCTTGGTAATTGTCTGAAGTTCTGTGTCTTGTCGTTCCAGTTGCCGTTCTGTGACGGACGGATCGTGATGACGAAGCTCTCCTCGTCGTGGATTCCGCCACCGAGGTAGTCGTCAAGCGCCATGGAGATGGCAGCATAGACCTCCCCGCCGAATTCCTGCGAGAGAGCCATCGAGATCGCCGCGGCGATCTCCGGTGTCATATTCCCGTTCTTTTTAGAAGGTTTTGCCGCTTTGGTCGCTTTCGGTGCAGCGGTTTTCTTGTTTGCGTTGCCGATCCATCCGAAGATGAACGCCAGGATGGTCAGCGCGATGAACACAACCGAGACGGAAATCAGGGTAAGAACCCATCCGTGCGGGTCTTTCTCCTTCATTATCTGGCTGTTGGTCTTCGCGTCCACGTCTCCGTTGTAGGATCCCGGGGTAGGTTTGTCAGTGACCTTTGTCTCGAAATCCATCATTTTCACTCCAGTCGGAACCTTAACCACTGAACAGTCAGAAGGAAGGTCTGCCGGGATGTCGATTGTGTCGATGATGGTGCGCCCGTCATTGCTGACGAGATAGATCGTGGAACCGTTGCGCAGGGTGAAATTCGTGTAATATGTCCCCTGTGAGGCGTTTCCGCTTGTGTAGAAAACGACGCTCTGACGTGGTTTCAAAATTGTCGAAGCGTCAGATGCGGGAATATGATATTTCCGCAGGTTGTCCTTGTCATCGGACAGGTAGCAGCCGGCGAACTTCACGCTTCCGTAGGAATTGTTGAAGATCTCGATCCAGCCTGTCCGCTGACCGTAGCCGTCCGTAAGCCCGTTCGTGTTCTCCACGAGAACCTCTCCGATCCTCAGATCCGAAAGGTTCTGAGCGCCGAGAGCCAGTCCGGAGAACAGCAGGACAGCCGATAATATTAATCGTCCTGATCTCTTCATAATATTACAGAGGAAGATTGTCGTGTTTCTTGGCAGGCATCTGCTGCTTCTTTCCCGCAAGCTGCTCAAGGGCCCTGATGATGCGGAAGCGGGTGTTGCGAGGCTCGATGACATCATCGATGTAGCCTTTCTCCGCCGCCTGGTAAGGGTTGTTGAAAAGTTCTTCGTACTCCTCTTTCTTGGCGGCCCGGATCTTTTGCTGGTCGGCTGGATCCTCTACAGCCTTGATGTCCTTGGCATAGAGCACGTTGACGGCTCCGTCAGCACCCATAACAGCGATCTGGGCGGAAGGCCAGGCATAGACAAGGTCGGCACGCAAGTGCTTGCTGCTCATGACGATGTAGGATCCGCCATAGCTCTTGCGGAGCTCGACGGTGACTTTCGGCACGGTCGCCTCGCCGTAGGCGTAGAGCAGTTTCGCTCCGTTGGTGATGACAGCGCCATATTCCTGCTGGGTTCCAGGGAGGAATCCAGGCACATCGACCAGCGAGACGATCGGAATGTTGAACGCGTCGCAGAAGCGCACGAAACGGGCACCCTTGCGTGAGGCGTTGATGTCCAGCACTCCGGCGAGCATCTTTGGCTGGTTCGCCACGATTCCGACACTGCGGCCGTTCATATGGGCGAATCCCACGATGATGTTCTTGGCGAACTCCTTGTGGATCTCGAAGAACTTGCCGTCATCGACGATGCTTGTGATGACCTTGTACATATCGTAGGCCTGGTTCGGGTTGTCCGGGATGATCTCGTTGAGGGAGTCGTCGATCCTGCTGACCGGATCGTTGGTCGGAACCCTCGGAGCCTCCTCCATATTGTTCTGAGGAATATAGCTGAGGAGTTCCTTGATCGTGTTGATGCCTTCCTGCTCATTCTCGGCCGCGAAGTGAGCCACACCGCTCTTGGAGGCGTGCACGCTGGCCCCGCCGAGTTCCTCCTGCGAGACAACCTCACCGAGGACGCTCTTCACGACAGCCGGGCCGGTGAGGAACATGTAGGAGGTGTTCTTGACCATCACAGTGAAGTCCGTGAGGGCAGGGGAGTAAACCGCTCCGCCGGCGCAAGGACCGAATATTCCGGAAATCTGCGGGACCACTCCGGACGCGAGGATATTCCTTTCGAATATTTCCCCGTAGCCTGCGAGCGCGTCAACTCCTTCCTGGATTCTCGCTCCGCCGGAGTCGTTGAGGCAGATGAAAGGGGCACCGTTTCTGGTTGCCAGATCCATAGCCTTGCAGATCTTCTCCGCCATAGTCTTTGAGAGGGATCCTCCCGAAACGGTGAAATCCTGGGCGGCCACATAGACCAGACGGCCGTCGATCGTGCCCTGTCCGGTGACAACGCCGTCTCCGTCGAAGTGCTGCCTCTCCATTCCGAAGTTCGTGCAGCGGTGACGGACAAACATATCAAATTCCTCGAAGCTTCCTTCGTCAAGCAGCAGTGCGAGGCGCTCCCTCGCCGTCAACTTGCCTTTCTCGTGCTGGGCATCGATCCTTTTCTGGCCTCCGCCCATCCTGGCCGCGGCTCTGCGCTCAACCAGTTTCTTGATGTTATCCTGCTGGATGCTCATATTTTGTTACTTTAATCAATTTTTTCCAAATCACAAATTTATCAAGAATCCTCTTTCATTCAAAATTCCTGCCCGCAAAATCGTAAATTTTCGTTGCTTGTGGTGAAATGTACATTTTTGAATATAAGAAGCTGTTTTGAATTGTTTGAAATGTTCTTTGAGGTGAAAAATCTTCATTTTCTTCCCGCTTCTTCAGTCAGATAGCACCGCTATCTTCCTTGGAAGAAGCGGTCGAAACTGAAGTTTTTCACTCTCAACCCAGCGCCCGAACCGAGGGCAATCGAACTTGTTCGGATTGCCGAGGTGAGCAGCGGGGAAAGAGCTTGCTCTTAACCTTCAAACAAACAATTCAAAACAGCTTCTAAATTATCATTGATGTCACCACAGCGCAAAGAAATTTTTCCATGGCAAATTTTTGTAACGTGAAAAATTTGCCATGGAAAAATTTCTTGCGCCCATCATGACCACTCCGTAAAATAAAAAAGGCTGACTAAAAACATTTTCAGTCAGCCTCTAATATTCATTAGAGGTAATTATTACTCCTCCGGTTTCAGCGTGCTGTAAACATTGGTGACATCGTCATCGTCCTCAAGAAGGCCGGTGAGCTTGTCAAGAGTCTCACGTTGCTCCGGAGTCACGTCCTTCAGTTCCACGTTAGGAATCCTCTCGAATCCTCCGGACACAAGCTCGTAGCCATTGTCCTCGATGTACTTCTGGATCGCTCCGTAGGACTCGTAAGCTCCGTAGATCACCACGTTCTTCGTGATGTTCTCGTCCTTGTCCTCCTGCTCCTCGATGAAAACCTCAGGATCATCATCGCACTCACAGAGGGCGAGCTGAAGCTCGTCGATGTCCATCCCTTCCTGATACTTGATGCGGAACACGCACTTGTGGTCGAACATGAAGCTCACGCTGCCGCTGGTTCCGAGAGAGCCTCCGCACTTTGTGAAGTAGCTTCTCACATTGGCCACCGTACGGGTGTTGTTGTCAGTCGCCGTCTCGACGAGATAGGCGATTCCGTGAGGGCCGTAACCCTCGAACACAACCTCCTTGAAATCTCCCTGGTTCTTCTCAAGGGCTCTCTTGATGGCCTTCTCGACGTTGTCCTTAGGCATGTTCTCGCTTCTTGCCTCCGCCATAAGGGCTCTGAGCCTGGAGTTGCCGACCACGTCAGGTCCACCCTGCTTTACCGCGATGGTGATTTCCTTTCCGATCTTGGTGAAGGTCTTTGCCATGTGACCCCACCTCTTGAGTTTCCTTTCCTTTCTGAATTCAAACGCTCTTCCCATATTCCTTATTTGGTCTGGTTCTCGATGCGGGTGATGTACTTGTCGATGTCGTAGCCTTCAACTGACTGAGGGTACTGATCCTTGATCTTCTTGTAGAAAGTGAGGGCCTTGGCGTTGTCTCCGAGTTCCTCGCAGGTCACGCCGGCCTTCAGAAGATAACCGGCTGCGAACATGTTGTCAGCCGCGGCCGCAGCCTTCTCGAAATAACCGACAGCCTCGCTGTATTTCTCGAGACCTACGTAGGCGTCACCGATGCACGCTGTGGCGCGGGCGGAGAGAATCGCGTCCTTGCCGTTGTACTTCTTGAGATAGTCGATGGCTGCCTGATAGTTTCCGAGCTGGAGCTCGCAGACTCCGGCGTAGAAATATACATCCTTGCCTCCCTTCGCACCGAAATCGTTGATGATCTGCGCGAAACCGAGCACGTTGCCGTCACCGTTGAGGGCGAGTTCATACTCACCGTTGCGGAAGTTGGCCTCCGCCGGAATCATCTGAGCGGTGGCCTCGTCGCTCTTAGGCTGCACGTAGAATTTCTGATACGCGACAAGGGCGAGGGCGATCACCACTAGGGCGATCAGAATGCCATAGATTGTCTTTTTGTTCTCACGGAAGAACTGGTCGGTCTTGGATACGGTCTCGATGACCTTCTCCTCACGCTCCTGCTCTTTCTCCTTTAAAATTGCATCTTGCTTTGCCATTTCTATAAAGTTTTTGTTATTATCGAATAATAGTCCGCAAAAATAGAAAAAAATGTTTAATCCTGCAATATTGACGAGCCTATATGAAATTAAGGTACCGCCAAGGGCCGCCGATTCTTTCCGCGAAAGGGAATTTTGACTAATTTTGAAGAAAAATGCGCGTGATGAGACATCCTTGTGTGGCTGTGCTTGCCGTTTTCATGACCTTTGCCTCCTGCGGTGGCCGCGGAGACGGGCTGAGGGAGCTTGACAAAGTCATAGCCGATCAAAAATACTACCGGGACAGCCTTGAGAGGTCAATGAATATGTTGAGGGAAGAGTTGGACAAGACTTCGTCGGACTCTGTCAAGTGGGAATATGCCCGTAGGCTGTTCTCCGGTTATTACCATTATAGTCAAGACTCCTCTTCCAGGTACCAACGCTTGATGGAGCGGTACGCTTCCGACGACTCGCAAAGGTTTCTGGCCAAGATCCAGAAAGTCAGAATATTTCTCATAAGGAACGAGGATGACATGGCGGCTTCTGTGTTCAACAGCCTTGACACCGCGCGGGTGGTCGCTGATCCGGAACTGCTGAACGATTATATTCAGTGTGAGGCTGTGCTTTGTTCGGACATGCTGTCATCCGATATTTCCGAGGAGGAAAAAGATGTTTACCGGCAAAGGCTCAGGTCGTCCCGCACGCGCTCTTTGGCTATTGACTCCACCTCTTTCTACGCGAGAAGGATGAAGGCGCAGCTTTGCAGGGACAGCGGGGACACCCTTGCGGCTATGGCCATTCTGGAGGAACTTTACAATGGAAGCGATAATCCGCATGAAAAGGCTTCCGTGGCGTATAATCTTGCCAGAATCCATGGGAGTCAGGGCGATGATGAGGCTCGTTTCGACTGGCTCGTGCGCAGCGCCGTGCATGATTTCAAAAATGCTGAGAGGGCGTATATGTCTCTGTATGAGTTGGCTTTGATTCTTTATGACAATCATCGGTTCCGCAAGGCGGAACGGTACATCAGCCAGAATCTCATGGACGTGATCGCAGGTAATTTCAGCAAACGCCTCGGGGATTCCGGCAAGGCTAACCTGATCATCACCGAGACGGTACAGAGGGTGACGCGGTCGAGAGCCCGGTGGCTGGCTGTGGGAATATGTCTGGTGACGGGGCTGTTGGTGGTCATCCTGACTCTTCTTCGCCGCGAGGTCAGGCACAAGGAACAGATGAAGGAGACGAACAGGAGACTCGTGGACGCGAACAAGATCCGCAACGGCTATGTGTTCAGGTACATGGCCCTTTCCGTGCACTACATAGACAAGATCAGCGAGACCAGGAACGAAATCAGGACCATTGCCAAGTCGGAAGGGTTGGACGCAGTGATGAAGGCCCTGCGTTCTCCGTCCGTCATGTACAAGGAGTACGAGAACTATTACCGCATCTTCGACGAGACTTTTCTTGGAATATATCCGGATTTCGTCGAGAAGGTAAACGCTCTCATGACCGAGGAATCCCGCTTCAATCTGAACGGGGAGAAAACCTTGCCTACGGAACTCAGGATTCTGGCCGCCATCCGTATCGGGATAACGGAGAGCGGAAAAATCGCCAAATTCCTTAAATGCTCCCCCAACACAGTCTATACCTATCGGACTAAACTGAAGCGTTCCGCAGTGTGTCCAAAGGAGGTTTTTGAGGCGGAAATCTCAAAAATATAGTTGCAACCGCTCTTTAATGGTCTATATTTTAAACGATATAATCCTATAAGTTATCTGCGTCTATATTCATTGATAGATAATGATTTATCAATTAAAGAACGTCTATATTCCTCTGTAATCAGTCTATATTTCATCGCACGGGTATTGGGCAATCCGCCGCGATTGGCGAATTTTGCATCGCGGTTGGTTCCGGACTACATCGGAACGGTCGTCTGGATGGCGTGCTCATCTTGGAAAAGTTAATACCTACTTTTAACCAAAAATAACTCATAATGAAGATTAGACTGATTCTGATTTTCGTGGTCGCGGCTTTGTTGTGTCCGGTCTTCGCGGAAGCCCAGGCGCAGCAGGGAACGATCACTGTGACAGGTACTGTCGTGGATGAGAAGGGGGATCCTTTGCCTGGCGCGTTCGTGCTTGTGCCGGGGACAACCAACGGCACCTCTACCGACGCCGACGGCAAGTTCTCAATCAATGTGTCCGCGGGAGGCTCTTTGGAGGTCCAGTTTATGGGATATGAGACGAAGAAGGTCTCCGTCCCTAAGGAACGCCGGAACATCTCAGTGTCTCTGTCTCCGGACAGGAACCTTACACTTAATGAGGCCGTGACCATCGCTTACGGCTCTGTGCGCAAGCAGGACCTGACTGGTTCGGTGACCAATGTGAAGATGGCCGATGTGAAGGACGCGCCTGTCCTTTCCGTTGACCAGGCCCTTCAGGGAAGGATCGCAGGAACGGACATTATGACCACCTCCGGTGAGCCGGGAGCGGCCACGTCGATCCGTATCCGTGGAACCCGTTCGATCATCGCGTCCAACGAGCCTCTCATCGTGGTGGACGGAGTGATGGACGCGGTCTCTGACCTTGGAGACCTTAACTCGGCCGACATTGAGTCCATCTCCGTGCTCAAGGACGCCTCGTCCACTGCCATCTATGGTTCCAGAGGATCCAACGGTGTCATCATCGTCACGACCCGGCAGGGCTCCACGGGAAGCAAACCGAGGATCACGTTCAAGGCCGAGGCCGGCATAAGCCAGCTGCCTAAGAAACTGGATCTGATGAACGCCAGCGAGTTCGCCCAGTACAGGAACGACATAGCTCTGTTCCAGTCATCCAACACTGACGCTGTGCCCGGAGCGTCTCCTTCCGAATATCCTTATCCGGATCCCCTTTCCTACGGGCAGGGTACCGACTGGATCGGGGCTATAATGAGGACTGCGGCCTATCAGAACTACAACCTGTCCCTGTCGGGAGGCAACAAGGAGGCCTCCTACTATGCGTCTTTGGGCTACAACGACACCGAGGGTATCGTGAAGAACAGCGGCCAGACCAGATACACGGGCAGGATCAACCTTGACCGTCAGCTCTTCAAGTGGATGAAGGTCGGGTACAAGGGCTCCTACACCTACCGCTCTCAGGACAAGCTCCTTGCGAACATCGGCGGCACGAGCACCCGCTCGGCGATGTACCTGAGTCCGCTTCTGAAGAAGACGGACTACTACATCACCGATGACGAGGACAATGTCACCACGACCTATAATCCTCCTACCGCGCTCATCGCGATGAGGACCAACTATGTGACGAGACTTTCGGCCAACCATTCCGTCTATGTGGAGATCGAGCCGGTAAAGGACCTGAAACTCAGGAGCGGCAACTCTTACTACAGCTACCAGCAGCACGGGTTCATCTATAATCCGAGCACCCTTCCGGCGAAGAATCCGGGGGAGGGCGGAGACGCCACCAGAAACGAGCGGGACGATATGACCCTCTCCAGCGAGAACACGATAACCTACGCCTTGAAGAAGAAAGGGCACAGATTCGATGTCCTCGGTGGCTTCACGGCGTACCGGTTCAAATCCGACAGGCTTGCCATCTCCGGCTCCGGATATATGGTGGACGATGTGAAATGGAACAATATGGGAGGCGTGACCGACAAGAACACGCTCAGCCCAAGCTCCGCTTCCGTCTCCACGACCAAGATGTCTTTCCTCGCCAGGGCCAACTATAATTATAAGTCACGTTATTACATCACCGTGACAGGCCGCGCGGACGGCGCTTCCAACTTCGCCGCCAACAACAAATGGGGATTCTTCCCTTCGGCGGCCTTGAAATGGAACGTCAAGAAGGAGAACTTCCTGAAGCACGCTTCCTGGATCGACGAGCTTTCACTCAGGCTCAGCGCCGGACGCACCGGAAACGATGCGGTTGACGCTTACAGAAGCCTTGAGATGCTCTCCACGACTTCCAAGGGCTACATATTCGGAGGAAGCCAGGCGGCGGCGTATTTCAGGGGGCAGCTTCCAAGCCCGGACCTAACCTGGGAGAAGACGGACCTTTACAATGTCGCGACCGATATGTCCTTCTTCAACAGCAGGCTCAATGTCACGGCAGAGGCCTATGTCTCCAAGACCAGAGACCTTCTTATGGAGGTGCAGGTGGCTTCCCAGACCGGATTCAACTCCCATTTCGTGAACCTCGGAAACACCTCCAACCACGGAGTCGAGCTTTCCATCGAAAGCCGCAACATCGTGCGGAAGGGCTTCACCTGGACCACGAACCTTACGCTGTCCCACAACAGGCAGAATGTGGACAACATCGGAACCTCTGAATATGTCTCCGTGGCCGACTCGGGCGGAAACAACCCGTTTATGATGCACGGATTCGTGAAGGGCTATCCGCTCAACGCCCTTTGGGGATTCCGCTACGCCGGAGTATGGCACAACACTGAAGAGTTCAAGCGCAACGAGGTCACGCACGCCTACACGTCATCCTCTGTGATCACGCCTGACAAGTACGACATCAACCTCGGAACGCCTCGGTACTATGACATAAACAACGACGGAACGCTTGACCAGAAGGACCTTGTCTATCTTGGCAACGCTGACCCGTGGCTGTACGGAGGCGTGCAGAACACGTTCACCTTCGGCGATTTCCGTCTCGGTGTCTATGTGGCCTACTCGTTTGGCGGAAAGATCTACAACTACTCGGAGCTGTTTATGGCCGGAGGCAACACCACCAACCAGTACAGGTATATGGTCAACTCCTGGCATCCGGTCAGGAATCCTGATTCGGACTACCCGAGGGCCGGCGGCACGATGTCCAAGGATGTGCCGAGCGACAGGATGGTCTATGACGCTTCCTATGTCAGGCTGAAGAACGTCTCGCTGGGCTACACGCTCGATATGTCCAAGAAGGTCAAGTGGCTGAAGGACATAACCTTTAACCTCAGCGGAGAGAACCTCCTGCTTTGGAAAAAGTACAACGGGTTCGACCCTGATGTCTCATCCTCAGGCAGCGAGTCCACGCTGAGGCGTCTGGATATGGGCGCTTACCCTAAGGCGAGAACCATAGTGTTCAGTGTGCAGTTCAGATACTAATCATCGACAGAAATGAAACTTAAGAATATATTGACAGTGATTTTCGCTGCGGCCGTCTTCTCGGCGTGCAGCCTTGAGGAGGACACGTCCACATTCGCCAACTCCAAGTCGTTCTACAAGAACGAGCAGCAGTGCAGGGCGGCGTTGAACTCCTGCTATATTCCTATGAAGGATCTCTATTCCTACAAGATGATGCTTGCCACGGAGTGCGCGACTGACCTGGCATATTCAAGATCATCGACGCAGGACGCGCAGCTGGACATCTCGCCGGCGAATCCGCGTTTCGGAGCCGATGTCTGGAACAACGGCTACAAAGGAATACGCTACTGCAACGAGGCCATAACCGGAATCGAGGGCTCCAACCTTGACGAGAAGGTAAAGGCTCCGCTGGCGGCCGAGGGCAAGATTATGCGGGCCTTCTACTATTGGCTTATGACATCGTTCTTCGGGGATATTCCTTTCTACACCGAGGATGTCGCTGACGAGGCGACACTCGCAAAGGTGGCCAAGCTTCCCCGAATGTCGGCGGACTCGACCCGCGCGTGGCTTATCAAGGACCTTCAGGAGTGCCTTCCGAGCCTTCCGTTGAAAAGATCCTCCGAGATAGCTGACAACAGGGTCGGAGCGGCCGTGGGCTATATGCTCATCGCCAAGATGGCCCAGTGGAACAAGGAGTGGCAGGTGTCGCTGGACGCTTGCCGGAAGATCGAAGAAATCTACGGATCTCTGGATCAGTACCCGCTTTCGGACATCCCTTTCAGGATGAAGAACACTCCCGAGTCCATCCTTGAGGTGCAGCACACCTATTCCGCCGGAGGCCTGGACTACACATCCAATCTGGCCTGCCTTTGTATGCCTTACAGAAGGAGCGGCAACAAATATGACGGAGTCGTGATCGAGGAACTCGGCGACAACGCCACGTGCTGGGCTCCGGCGCAGGCCAACAACTATCTGGTCAACAACCTGCTGGCGGAGGAGAACAATGACCTCAGGCGGCCGATGACAATCGTCAGGGAATGGAACGGCCAGATGTTCAACACGATGAAGAACACCACGACGACGGCGTTCCTCGGTCCTAAGTTCTGGTGCCCGGATATGCAGAGCAACCACGACCACAACAACTACAAGATTTTCCGCTACGCCGATGTCCTGCTGATGATCGCCGAGGCCCACTGTATGCTTCAGGACGATATGGACGCAGCCCTCAAGTACTTGAATATGACGAAAATCCGCGCCGGGATAAGGCTTTATGACAAGCACACCTGGAAGAGGATCCGCGAGGAGATTATGGCGGAGCGCGGACGGGAGCTCTTCGGAGAATTCCAGAGGAAGTTCGACCTCGTCAGGTGGGGAACCTGGTACGAGCGCACGGAATCCGAGACCCGGTCCGTCGCACTGAAGACCAACATCCTCCCTTGCCACAGGTATTACCCGATCCCTGCCGTGCAGGTGGCCTACTCAGGCTATGCGCTTGACAATAAGGAATATGAACAATACGGAGTACAGTAATAAACACAGAATGAATATGAAACATACAACCATACTTAGGAATGCCCTGACAGAGCTTCTGGCCGCGGCCGCCCTTTTCGCGGCTTCCTGTCAGGAAGAGAAAGAGTCTCCGACAAGGATGACCCTCGCTGTCAATGACACTACCATGAACCTTTCCAGCAAGGCCAGCCAGCAGCACGTGCTGGTCTATGCCAAAGGCAGCTGGAACGCAAAGCTTGGCGAGAACGCCGACTGGGCCACTCTCGACAAGGCTGACGGCTCGGGAAACGGTGAGTTCGTCCTGAATGTGACCGGTAACGATGGGCTCCGCCGCCGCGCGGACATCGTTCTGACGGCCTCAGGAGTGAGCAAGACCATTTATATTCATTTGAATCAAGATGGCGCGCTCGGCAATCCAAAGATCACGTTCGAGGACACGGACAAGCATTACATCGCTTGGTCCACGGATGATCACATCACCTTCAAGTCCAATGTGGACGAGTCTCTTCTGAAGGCGGAGGCCTCTGAGGACTGGATCACCGGCCTCGCTGTCGAGGACGGCAGGCTGAGCTACAGCGTCGGCGAGAACACGACCGGCGAGGAGCGTACCGGAACCTTGATCCTCTCCTACACGGATGACGAGGCCACCTACCGTGCCACGGCGACCATCACCCAGGGATCAGAGGCGGGTTATCTTATCCTTGACGAGACACAGATGACGGTTGAGGCCTACGCCTCGGCCAAGTCCGTGACCTGGAAGGCCAACCTCGGGACATTCTTCCCGTCGCTGACCAGCTCTGTCACCTATGAGGGTGCCCAGAAGGACTGGATTTCGGACATCGTGATGTCAGAGGAAGGCGTTACGTTCAATGTCGCCGCCAACGAGATAAAGTCCGAGCGCACCGCCGCAATCAAGTTCGAGCTCGCCGAGAAGGGCGTGTCCGCCGAACTGAAAGTGACACAGATCATCCCTACCAAGCAATATTCATTCGCCGAACTCCGCGCGCTTCTGACTTCCGCCGGGGAATATAAGTTCGACGGCGACTGGTTCGAGGCAGTGGCTGTCGCTGACGGAGGGAAGGAGAATATGGACACGGATCCGATGCTCTCTGCCTCGTCAATCGACTACAACGAGTCCGCGACGACGAACTACCTGCAGGGAGTTGACGGGAAATATGGCCTGAGAATCAAGGTGGCGACCGCCGCTGACAACACCCTCAAGAGGGGCGACAAGGTCAAGGTCTCCCTTACCGACGCCACCCTCGTCCGTGAGGACAATCCGGTGAGGTACACCCTCAAGGGGCTCACTGCCAACAGCTTCACCATTGAGTCCAGCGGCAACGCCGCGTCTGTCTCCAGGACCGTGTCACAGATCGGTGACGATGACATCTACACGCTTGTCACACTGAAGAATGTGGAGATAGCCTTCTGCTACGGAAGCTACAACAACGTCCGCACGACCTGGATCAGCACCAATATGCAGAATTTCGACTACAGGATCCTTCGTGACGCGAACGGAGCGAGGATGAATATGCTCGTGAACAGCAACACTCCTTGGGCCATCACAGACAACGGCGTGCCGCAGGGTTCCGGTGACATCACGGGAGTCGTGGTGAGCACGACATCAGATTTCCACAGCGCAGAGCAGCTCGGAAAGTATCAGATCCGTCCTATCGACCTGAGCGACATCGCATTGAAGACCACCGGATTCAGCGAGACCCTTGTCGAGTGGTTCTGGCCGGGAACACCGACCGACCATAAGACCGGAGACACATTCGATCCGTCGGTCGGAACCGGAGTGATGAGCAGCGTCGGCGGCAAGCCTAACCAGACAGACTCGTTCCTCAACTTCACAGGAAAGCCGGACACCGCCACTGACAGGGCCAGGGGAACACGTTTCGATGCCATCTGGTGGAAATCAGGAGCGGCCAACGCTTCGGTACAGTGGTCGTTCTCGACAGCGTCCGTAAGCGGAAAGAAACTTGCGTTCATCTTCTCGTCCGCTATGGGGCAGATGAAGGAGGATGCCACAGGTCAGGCTCCGGTCAACTGGAATCTGGAATATTCCACGGACGGAACCAACTTCAAGACGGTTCAGAAAGTCTTGATCAGACCTCTTCCTGCGAAGGCCTCCAAGATGAAGTCACTCCCTGCCGCTCTCGATGAATACTGCATCGATCTCCCGGCCGAGGTCGCCGGCAAGGACAACGTCATCATCCGCCTCATTCCGGCCGATGGTACCACCATCAACTTCAAGACCGGTGAGTACACCGGGCAGGTGACTTACGCCAAGGCTCAGTATATGCGTTTCGGCGCTGTCGCTGTTAAATATGTAAAATAATGAATATGAATAGAATATATTCAATTATTGCCAGTCTTTTCACTGTGTGGGCCTTTTCGGCCTGCACGGTGGATGACGTGGGGAGGTTCGAGTTCTCGGAATTCGGAATCTCCCAGTCCGAGGTCATATTCCCGGCCAGGGCGGAGTACAACGACGGGAAGGTTGTGACTGACCTCAAGAAAGACATCCAGATACTCTCGAACCAGGACTGCTTCGTCACCTATTGCGACGGCGAGGTCGATTGGATGAGGATCAGGAATCTGGAGGACTATCAGGTCTGCCGTCAGATCGCCTTCACGGGGGACTGTACCTTCCGCATCGAGTGTGACCAGAACGATGACTATGCCAGGATGGTGAAACTCTTGGTGCAGACTTCCTCCAGAACCGACACCTTGGTTGTCCGTCAGAGCGGAAAACGTGAGCCGAGCCTCAGACTGGCTTCCAGCTCGCTCATCCTTGACGGAAGCAAAGGCGGCTCGCAGAGTGTGGAATATTCTACGAATATCACTGACCTCGAATCCCTTGAGTGCGTCATCAGCTATCCGTCCGATCAGAAATGGATCACCTCCGCCACTGTCGGGGACGGCTCGTTGACAATTAGTTACGATGCGAACGCCGACAAGGAGAACCTTCGCACCGCTTCCGTGAAAATCTCTTACACGGACGGGTTCGGGACTGAATATTCACAGACTTTGTACGTCATCCAGAAGACCGGGAATGACGGCCTGGGCAATTCGATGTCGTTCTCCGAGATCCGTTCTTTGGGACGTGCCGGAGAGACTGTCACCATTGATGACTATGTGATGCTGGAAGGCTATGTGGTCGGAAACAAGGAATCCGGCAACAGTGGGGAGAACGAGAAACTCTCCACCACCAGCTCGGACAACACCTCATATTTGAAGGATATCTATGTGGAGAGCCTTGACGCGGCTTATGGCTTTCTTATAAAGGCCGAGACCGTCGAGGACAACATATTCTTTCGATACGACAAGGTCACCCTGCTTCTCAAGGGGATGACTATCAGGAAGGAACTGGAACCGGAAAGGTATGTCATCGAGGGCTTCACGACGGCCAATGTGGTCGGACGCGAGGCCGGCACCTCCGCTCCGGAGAAAGAGAAGTATATCTCGGAACTCACAGACAATGACCTCTATACGCAGGTGACGCTGAAGGATTGCGAGTTCGCTGTCCGGAAAGGCTCCCTGACCCCGGTCAACGATGCCTACACCCTCTCAAGCGGCAAGGGATTCATCTCCAAGTACCCTCGGCTAGTGCGGGACATCCAGGGCAGCACCATCTACACGTACACCAACACGACCTGCCCTTACCGCAGGGACGGAGTGAAACTTCCTTACGGATCCGGCACCCTTACCGGAGTCGTGGTGTCCGAGCTCTATCCGAACTATGTGTACGGGGACAATGACGATGACGACCTGTGCGGCAACATCGGACGCTACCAGATCCGCCATCAGGCATATTCAGACATCGCTTTCGACAAGGAAAGGACGTTCTCGAACATCCTTCTGGAGTTCAGGTACGCCGCTGGGTTCAGAAGCGAGGACGGAGTGTCGTATTTCCGCCCTACCGAGGGACAGGCCACGGCCCGTTTCCTCCATTCGACAGGCGCGGCCGTGACATATTGTCCGTCCACATTCAACTATATCGGCTGGACCGGAACATCGGCTGGAGTGGCTCCTTTCAAGAACCATAAGGGTGTGGACGCCTCGCTGGACGAGCCGCTTGGATATTCATTCGCCGCCGGATATTATTTTGACTATTCCGGCACGAACAGTGACGGAAAGGGCAAGGTCGATTCGAGGAGCAAGAACAATTCCTACAACGGGGCTTCCGCGAAGATCTATGACGGCTGGATGTCAAAGGCTTGGTGGAACGACGCGACCGACAAGGCGGAGTCCTGGATAATCGAGTTCTCCACGAAGGATGTCACGGCGAGCCACGTTTCTATGCAGTTCACCTCGTACGGAGCCCAGACCGGAGCCACGGGTAAGACCCCGTATTCCTGGACGGCGTACTGGTCTGAGACCGGGGATCTGTCCGATGACGCGGACTGGCGCAAGATCGCTGACTATGTGGTTCCGGACGGAGTCGTGAACGGTCAGGAGAGGGATTGGCAGCTTCCGGCGTTCAAGCAGTATGACTTCGCTCTTCCGCTGGAGATCCTTGGCAAGGAGAAGGTGTTCATCCGCCTCAGGCCTTCAAGCAAGGACACCAACACCGGCTATTTCGGCGAAGGCAGCATCGCTGACGGCACCGACTCGGGAAATGGTATTGATTATTTCGCCATAAGATACAATTAGAGCAATGAAAAGAATATTATCGATAATGATGCTGGCCGCCGCCCTCGCTTCCTGCGGGAAGACGGAGGCCGACAAGCCCGAGACCGAGATCTCCGAACAGCCGCAGGCGGGACGGACGGAGATAAAGGTGATGTCATCCAATGTCAGGAACGGATCGGAGGATTCGGGGATCAAGCTTTGGTCCTACAGGAAAAACGCCTATTTGTCGATGCTCAGCGATATCCAGCCGGACATCATCGGCTTGCAGGAGGCCAAGAAGCACACCCTGAAGGATCTCGCTGTCGCCACTGAATATGAGATTTACAATGTCTATGAATATGACGGATCGAATCCGACTGTAGTCAACGACCATCTTCCGCTGAACGCCATAATGTTCCGCAAGTCCCTTTTCGAGAGACTGGACGCCGGGGTGTTCTACTACAATGAGGAGGATCATCTGAAGCCTGTGCACTACCCGTGCGGGGCTTCCGGATGGCAGGTCAGAGGCTGCGTGTGGGTGAAGCTGAAGGTCAAGGCCACAGGCAGGACAGTGTATTTCTTCGACACCCACTACACCCACGATCCCGAGATTATGGACGCTGACGGGAACAAGATATTCAACATCGAGCCTCGCCGCAAAGCCTCCGAGATCCTTGTGGGCGAGATCGAGGCGAAGGTGAAAGGCGAGAACGCCGCCGTGTTCGTCACCGGGGATTTGAACTGCGCCAGGTCGGACGGTGCCACCAGAAACGGCCCGAGGAGCCTTGAGCCGCTCGTTGAATATATGTGGTCGGCCAGAGAGGACGCCAAGTACTATGACGGGGCAATCAGCTTCAACGGATTCGATCCGGACTACGACAAGGCCAGCGGCAACATCGACCACATCTTCTACCGTGGAGCCGAGGCTCAGGAGTTCATCACTGTCAACGGTCACGACTATGGGGTCTATTTCATCTCGGACCACTATCCTGTAACCTGCACATTTATACTTTAGAATGAAGAGAATATTATTGTTTTTCGCACTGCTTTCGGTGGCCGCTGGCTTGTCCGCGGCCCCGAAGGCTTTCACTCTGAAATCCCCTGACGGGCGGATGAAGGTTGAGATCTCCACGGACGGAGGGATCCGTTACAGTCTGACCCACGATGATGTCCTTCTGCTGGAGAACTCAGGCCTGTCGATGTCTCTGACGGACGGTACCGTTTACGGCGGACCGGAATCCAAACTTAGGCGCGCGAGAATCGGTTCCGCCAACCGAACCGTGAAGGCCGTGGCCTACAAGAAGGCCGAGGTAAGGGAGAACTACAACGAGCTGACCCTTGAATATCGTGGCTTCAAGGTCATATTCAGGGCTTATGATGACGCTTGCGCCTACAGGTTCATCTCGCTGTCCGACAAGCCTTTCATTGTGAAGGACGAGCAGGCGGACTTCCGCTTCCCGGAGGACAGGACGGCTTATATTCCTTATATTCATAAAAAATGGAAAGGGTCGTTGGAAGAGATTCTGGAGAATGACTTCCAGTGCCCATACACGCACTCGCTACTTTCCGAGTGGAACGAGCGCTACAGCATCGCACCGCTTCTGGTGGAATGTCCTGAGGGCAAGAAGGTTGTGATCACCGAAGCGGATCTGATGAACTATCCCGGAATGTTCCTTTACAACTATAAGAAGGGCACCGGGGAGACATTGAGCGGGTATTTCGCCCGTGTGCCGGACAAGACCGGGATCGGCGGTCACAACATGGTGCAGGAAAAGATAGATTCGAGGAAGGATTATATCGCTGAATGCCAACCTTTTGAAAAGTTCCCTTGGAGGGTTGTGGCCGTCTCGTCGTCCGATAAAGAACTGACCGATTCGGACATCGTCTGGAAACTCGCCACCCCTGCCGCCGACACTGACTGGTCCTGGGTGCGTCCCGGCAAGGTGGCTTGGGACTGGTGGAACGCCTGGAACATCAAGGGCGTGGACTTCGAGGCCGGAGTCAACAACGACACCTACAAGTACTACATCGACTTCGCCGCCGCGAACCACATTGAATATGTCATCCTCGATGAAGGCTGGGCGGTCAAGTACGCCAACGACCTGAATCAGGTCGTCCCGGAGATTGATCTTGAGGAGCTTGTCGCTTACGGCAGGGAAAGGGGAGTCGGCATAATCCTTTGGGCCGGCTACTGGCCTTTCGCGAAGGATATGGAGAACGTCTGCCGCCATTTCTCCGAGATGGGGATCAAGGGATTCAAGGTGGATTTTATGAACCGTGACGACCAGCCGATGGTGGATTGGTACAGGAGGGCCGCCGAGATGTGCGCCAAGTACCATCTTCTGATGAACTTTCACGGAGCATACAAGCCGACCGGACTTCAGCGCACCTATCCGAACGTGGTCAATTTCGAGGGCGTTCATGGTCTGGAGCAGATGAAGTGGAGCGATCCTTCGGTCGATCAGGTCACATACGATGTGACGATCCCGTTCATCCGGATGCTGGCCGGCCCGATGGACTACACCCAGGGAGCGATGCGGAACGCCACCAAGAAGAACTACAAGCCGATCCGCACCGAACCGATGAGCCAAGGCACACGCTGCCGCCAACTTGCTGAATATGTTGTCTTTGAGTCTCCTCTGAATATGATGTGCGACTCTCCGACCAACTATATGGCCGAGCAGGAGTGCACCGATTTCATCGCCGCCATCCCTACCGTCTGGGACGAGACCGTCGCTCTGGACGGAAAGGTCGCTGAATATGTGGTTATGGCAAGACGCAAAGGCTGTACGTGGTATGTCGGCGCGATGGCCGGCTGGGACGGCCGCGAGATGGAGATCGACCTCGGGTTCCTGCCTGAGGGGGAATATTCAATGACAGTTTTCCGTGACGGAGTCAACGCCCACAGGATAGCTTCCGACTACAAGAAGGTGACGATGGCTGTGCCTTCGGACAGAAAAATGAAAATCAAGATGGCCCCTGGCGGTGGTTGGGCTGCGGTCATCACTCTAAAAAATCAATAGCGATGAATATTTTTGCGCGTGGAATCATCACAGCGTCGGCCATGGTGCTTGGCGCCGGCTCGCTGAACGCCCAGGATTTTATCCTTCAGGCTCACAGAGGACTTTCTGACAAATTTCCGGAGAACACCTCGCTTGCTTTCTTCGAGGCCGCCAAGATTCCGGTCTATAAAGGTATGGAGACGGACGTGGCCATGACCAAGGACGGAGTCCTGGTCTGTATGCACGACAGGAAACTTGACCGTACGACAAACGGAACCGACTCACTTTCCAAGTACACCATGAAAGAGTTGCAGGAACTGTGGATTGACGGAGGGTACGGATGGAACGAGAAGTACAAGGAGACGCTCAGGATCCCTACGTTCGAGACCTATCTTGAGGCCTGCAAGCTTGGCGGATTCACTCCGTACGTGGAACTCAAGTGGGTTGAGGGCGAAGGCATCAGAAAGACGATCAAGGCTCTTCACGACTTCGGCTTCGACGGGAACTATGTGCTGACATCATTCAGGTGGGACAACATCCTTACGGCATCGACGATGACTGACGCCCCGCTGGAGTTTATGAAGGGCAGGTTCTCCAAGGAGATGATCGACACTTGCGCCGCCAAGGTCAAGAATCTGGTGATCAGACCGAAATCCACAAATGTGACGCAGGAACTTGTGGATTACTGCCATTCAAAAGGAATCCCGGTAGAGTGCTACGGAATCCCTGTCGGAAATGGTGAGCTTGTCAAGAAACTGATCTCGATGGGAGTGCGAGGCGGCACCTGCAATGATTGGGAAGGCCTCGGTCTGGACGGTAACCTTGGCACTCAGACCTATCCTCGGTGGCTCGATTCCGCGGCCATCTACCACATCTACCCTTCGTCTTTCAAGGACAGCGATGGTGACGGCTATGGCGACCTGGAGGGAATCCGCTCGAAGTTGGATTATGTCAAGGATCTGGGATTCAATACGATCTGGATCAGTCCGGTGTTCTGCAGCGAGTTCGAGGACGGTGGCTATGACATCACCGACTACTATAAGATAGACCCGCGTTTCGGCACGAACTCTGATCTGGTAAGACTCGTTGAGGATGCACATTCCAAAGGAATCAAGGTCTGTCTGGATCTGGTTGCCGGCCACACCTCGGACAAGCATCCGTGGTTTGTCGAGTCTGCTGGTGGGGACAGGAACGGACACTATGCTGACTACTACCTTTGGACAGACGCGGACAAGAATGCGGTCCGCAAGTCGGAGAAGAAGAAGTGGGTCGCCAAGGAATATCCGCGCGGCAAGATGTACATGAAGAACTACTACGACGTGCAGCCGGCTCTGAACTACGGCTATCTGTCTCCTGATCCGTCCAAGCCTTGGGAGCAGTCCTACGACGCGCCGGGGCCGAGGATGGTCAGACAGGAACTCAAGAACATAATAGCGTTCTGGTTCGACAAGGGAGTGGACGGGTTCCGCTGCGATCTCGCCTGGTCTTTGGTCAAGGGGGATGACAAGGAATTCAGCGGAGTCCGCAGACTCTGGAACGAGATCTTCTCCTGGACAGCCGCGAACTATCCGGACAGGATATTCCTTTCCGAGTGGTCCAGTCCTGTGGAATCAATCTCCTGCGGGTTTGACATTGACATCATCCGCCACAACGGATGCGGAACCACAATGTACCGTGATCTGGTTTACAACACGGAACGTGGCGCCGACCGTGAGACGGGAATATACCCACCCAAGGATTGCTGGTTCGACAAGTCCGGAAAGGGACAGATCGCATCGTTCGTGGTGCCTTTCGAGGAGATGTACCGCAAGACCCTCGGCCATGGGTTCCCGTGCATGCCGACATCCAGCCACGACACTTGGAGGATGAACCGCAACCAGAGATCCACGCCTGAGGAGCTCAAGGTGATGATGACATTCTTCCTGACAATGCCTTGGGTGCCGATCGTCTATTACGGAGAGGAGATCGGGATGAGGTCTATGGACGGTGTCCCGGCCGTTGAGGGAAGCCGTGACAGGTCGGCGGAAAGAACTCCGATGCAATGGTCCGACGGCCCGACCGCAGGATTCTCCACCTGTGATCCGTCTAAGCTTTACCTGCCTGTGGACGTGAGCCCTTCGAGGCCGACGGTCGAGAAAGAGATCAATGATCCCGCGTCAATATATTCGTGGACAAAAGGTCTGCTGGCGCTCCGTGCCTCCGTTCCCGCTTTGGGAAACACCGGCGGCTGGAAATATACCAGTGACCCTCAGTTGCCTTATCCAGCTGTGTATGAAAGGTTTTCTGATGATGGGAAATATCTTGTGATCATCAACCCTCGTTCCGGGAAGGCTTCCGCCGAGGTCTCCGGCTACAAGAAACTGGAGGTGGTTTATGGAGATCCTAAGGCGCTTTCCGTCAAGAAGGTTTCCGGCGGACTCTCCCTCAGGATCAAAGGCGTTGGTTCCGTAATCTGCAAAGTGACCGAGTAAATGAAAATGATAAAACTGGGACTGTTCCCGAAAGTTCTGATAGCGATAGCGTTGGGTTCCCTGCTCGGACTCATCGCTCCGGATGTGCTCGTGCGCATCCTCAAGACATTCAACGTCCTGTTCGCCCAGATCCTCAAGTTCATCGTACCCCTTCTGGTGCTGGGGCTTGTGACCCCTTCCGTGGCGAACCTCGGAAAGGGAGCCGGGAAGATGCTGATAGCCGTTATGGTGATCTCCTATCTCTCCACGGTAGGCGCCGGCCTGTTCTCATACGGCTGCGCCACCGAACTCTTTCCGCATTACCTTCAAGTAGGCGAGATCTCGACATCGGCCGTGGACGGCAAGACTTTCGAGCCGTACATCAACCTGAAGATTCCTCCGGTCTGCGACATCCTGACGGCTCTGCTTCTGTCCTTTATGGTGGGAGTCGGAATCATATTCACAGGTGCCAACGGACTGAAGAAAGGCTTTGATGAGTTCGGGGAGATCGTGAAACTCACCATCGAGAAGGTGATCATCCCGCTTCTGCCGTTCTACATCTTCACTATGATGTGCGAGATGAGCGCCTCCGGCAAGCTGGCCGCCGTGATGGGCTCGGGAGTCAAGGTGATCGGAACAGGAGTTGTCCTGTCGATCTGCTATCTGGTCCTCCAGTACATCATCGCCGGCGCGGTCGCCGGCAAGAACCCTTTCAAATGCCTCTGGAACATCATCCCGGCTTATCTGACGGGATTCTCAATCTGCTCCAGCTCGGCTGTGATTCCGGTGACCCTTGACTGCGCCATAAAGAACGGCACCCGCAAGGACATCGCTGATTTCGTCGTGCCTCTTTGCTCCACCGTCCATATGTGCGGATCGACCATCAAGTTGACCGTCACCTCGGTGGCTGTGGCCTATATGTGCGGAATCGACATATCGTTCGGCCTGTTTATGAACTTTGTCCTGCTTCAGGCCATCGCCGCTGTCGCCGCTCCGGGAGTGATGGGTGGTGTCCTTATGGCTTCCGTGGGCCTTCTGGAGTCGGTCCTTGGCTTCACTCCGGACCAGTGCGCCTTGATGATGACCATCTATCTTGCCCTTGACGGTTACGGTCCTGCCTGCAACGTCAGCGGTGACGCTGCCATAGCGCTTGTGATAGATAAGTTCTTTGGAGGCAAAAAGGAATAGTTTCCGGCTCCAGTGCCGGTTTTATGCAAGTGTGAATTTTTAACAGATTATAGCGGTTTCTAAGTCTGAAAATGACTATATTTGTCTTCCGTACAGAAGAAGACAAGATGCCGGCACTAAAGAAAATAGTCGTCCAGAATTTCAGGAACATAGCGTTTCAGGAATTGTCTTTCTCTCCCAACATCAATTGCATCTCAGGCAATAACGGGGAGGGAAAGACAAATCTTATGGATGCCGTCTGGTACCTTTCGATGACCAAAAGCGCATTCGCCTCGTCAGACAGGTTCAACTTCCGGCACGGCACCGACACATTCGCGGTCTCAGGGACATATTCAATGAATATGGGGCCGGACGCGCGGTTCTCGGTGCAGGTGGACGGCAAGGGCGAGAAGAAGGTGCGGAGGGACGACAAGGCATATTCGAAGATCTCCGAGCACATCGGGGTTCTGCCGATCGTGATGGTCTCGCCGTCAGATACTTCCCTCGTCAGCGAGAGCGGTGACGACAGGCGGCGGTTCGTCAATTCGGTGCTGTCGCAGATGGACAGGGAATATCTCGCCGCGATGCAGCAGTACAACCGTTTCCTTTTCCAGCGCAACAAGGTGCTCAAGGACGGCACCTTCGACGAGTCGCTTCTGGACGTGTTCGATGAAAGGATGAATGAATATGCCGGTGTGATCCACGGCAAGAGGGACACTTTTGTCAAGGACCTTCTACCGTTGGTGGCCGAGCATTACGCAACGCTTTCAGGTGGCCGCGAGACTGTGTCGATTGACTATAGGTCGGACTTGAGGAAAGGCTCGCTGGTCGAGCTGCTGAAGGCTTCCCGGGAGAAAGACAGGATATTCAAATACACCACCGCAGGGATTCAGAGGGATGATTTCCTTTTTGAGATGAACGGCTTTCCGATCAGGCGTTGCGGCTCGCAGGGACAGCAGAAGTCGTTTCTGGTCTCCTTGAAGTTCGCCCAGTACGAGCTTATGAAGCGCAGGTACGGCTTCCCGCCGATGCTGCTGCTGGATGATGTGTTCGACAAACTGGATATGAGCAGAATCTCGAATCTGCTTGGGATGGTCGCCGGGAGCGACTTCGGCCAGATATTCATAACAGACAGCAACAAGGTCCGGATGTCGGGGATTGTTGATGGTTTGACCGCGGACAGGGCTTATTTCGAGGCTGTCGGGGGAGAGTTCAGGGAGATTTGACGATGGCGGAGTTTCAGAAGATAAAAGGCACGCCCCGCAAGGAGGCTCTGGGGATGGAACAGCTTATCCCTATGTACATCAGGGCTTTGAAGCTGAGCGCCGGGCTCAATACCCAGCGGGTTTTCGCCGCCTGGGACGCAGTGTCGGGTGTCGCCGGCCAGACGCTTCGGAAATTCTATAGGGACGGGAAACTTTACGTGACGATCTCGTCCTCGATGCTGCGGAGCCATCTGGAGTTCCAGAAGCCGGCCTTGGTCCAGGCGATGAACCGGTTTCTGGAGAAGGACGAGCTGTTCGTCAAGGACTACGACAAGGTCGGGTTCGTCAAGGAGTTGATTCTTAAATGATTTTTGTATAAGGTTATGGACAGCAAGATCAGGATCATAATCGATCAGGCGATTCCGTTCATCGAAGGTGTTCTGGAACCGTATGCGGATGTCATCTATAAGGAAGGCAGGGCCATCTCGCGCGAGGATGCGATGAACGCCGACGCTCTGATCATCAGGACCAGGACCAAGTGTGACGCGTCGTTGCTCGAAGGCACTCCGGTGAAGTTCATCGCCACGGCGACAATCGGGATGGATCACATAGACCTTCCGTACTGCAACGAGAAAGGGATCGTGGCCCGGAACTCGGCCGGCTGCAATGCCGGAGGGGTGATGAACTATGTTTTCTCTGCTCTTTACGGTGTGGCCGCACGCAAGGCGATCCGTCTGGAAGGCGGCAAACTTGGAATCGTAGGTGTCGGCAATGTCGGCCGCAGGGTTGACTCGGTCGCCGGATCTTTGGGTTTCAAGGTTCTGAAGAACGACCCGCCCAGGATGGCCGAGGAAGGGATGGAAGGTTTCTGCACTCTGGACTATCTGTTGACCAACGCTGACATAGTGACCTTGCACGTGCCCCTTAACGAGACGACAAGAGGAATGGCGAACGATGAGTTCTTCTCGATGATGAGGCCCGGAGCCATATTCATCAACGCTTCCCGTGGCGAGGTCGTGGATGAGGCGGCGTTGAAGCGGGCTATCCCGAAACTGGGTCCTGTGATCATCGACACCTGGAACAACGAACCGAACATCGACCTTGAGCTTCTGAATATGGTTGACATCGCCACCCCTCACATCGCCGGCTATTCCTACCAAGGCAAGCAGAACGGCACCATGATGGCCGTCCGTGCCCTTGCGCGCTTCTTCGGCATCGAGCCCCTGTACGATTTCTTTCCCAAGACGGAAATCATCGACCTTGAGTCAATCCGCCTTGACCTGAAAGGCAAGTCCCAAGGTGAGGTCGCATCCGTACTCCAGTACAACTACCCGATCTTCACCGACGACTTCATCTTCCGTATGGCTCCCGAAACATTCGAGTCCCTCCGCTCCAACTATCAGTACCGCCGCGAGTTCTATATCTTCTGATCCCAACGCCTCCCCATGCCTCCCAACGCCTCCCCATGCGTCTATCATGCTTTCCCTTGCCTCCCATGCATCCCCATGCGTCTATCATGCTTTCCCTTGCCTCCCATGCATGCCCATGCATCCCCATGCGTCTATCATGCTTTCCCTTGCCTCCCATGCATGCCCATGCGAGTGGATCTCCTTCTTTATACGTATCGCTTTTATACGAATCGCTTTCAGCCCAACCCTGAACAGAACACCATAGAATAAGGAATATGCTGAAAAACCTATGGCTTACCCGAAGAGTTTTTCAGCATATCCATTGTTTGGCGGCACTCAGTGGCCGTTTGCCCTGAAGGCGTTTCGTAAAGTTGATGTCGCGGGTGTTATTCATGACATCGGTCACTTTGGCACCGCTTATTCCGGAATATATCTTGTCTTGCTTTTTGTTCTGTTAATAGCTTATGTCTAGTGACCGGGCCTTTGTGGTCGCAGAGCCTGCCGAGGTGCTAGAGGCCGATTCTCCGGCCGTAATGTTGATGATAATTGAGCCAATACATTGTGCCAGACTTGCCTTTGTGTAAGAGACAAGCGAAACCGTAGAGTGAATAGTCATAAAAGAATTTTTTTATGTGAATAAACAAATTCTATATTGATGGTAAGAATAGCACTGTTTCTATAAAAAACAGAAAAACTTCTGCTATGTTTTTTATGATTCATTGTGAACCCGTGATTTTTGTCCTATGTTTGCCCTATGATCAACATTTGAACCTTTAATCATATTATAAATATGGATAACAATAGTAATCAATGTAATAGATCAGAAACCGAGGCGACCACCCCGATACAGTCCGGTTGGGTTGACAAACCTGTTGAGGGCTATGCACACATCTATTCCGACGGGACGAATGTCAGCATACTCTTTGAATCACGTGAGGACTATATTTGGGGAATGAATGTTATAGCCGTGACAGCGTATCAATGCGGCATCGTGATTCTGACCTTGCAAGTGATGGGCACTCATTTCCATCTTATCGCAAAGGGAAGTCTTCAAGACTGTGATAGGTTCGCGCGTTCAATCGCAATGAAACATGAGTCGTTCCTTTCACGCACAAAAAGATGTCACGCGGTAACTGGAAAGATACGAGTGAGTAACGATCCCATATTCACGGAGAATGAGTTGAAGACAAAGTTTATGTATGTCTATAGGAATGCGATCGCAGCCGGCTTCCCGTTGGCACCTTGGGCATATGAATGGGGCCCCGGAGATATCTATTTCGTGGATCATAACCGTTTCGCGAAGCGAGGAAAAAGAATAAGTGAATATCCTGTCTTGACCCGCCGATCGATGTTCCACACATTGACATCTCTGCCTGAGGACTGGCTCTGTGATGCCGAAGGAATGCTCCAACCCCATTCTTATGTCGATTGGAAATCTGTCGAGGCCTTGTTCAGGACCCCACGGGCCTTCATTGCCTTTATGAGTCAGAAGAAGGACATCGAATCAGCCATTGATCGAGAATGCACCTCGTTGAGTGCGATGCATAAGGCTTCCGAGACCGAACTCCGAAGGGAAGCGAAGACGATCTGCAATGCCCTATGGAATGTGCCAGCCGTCTCAAAAGCCAGTGTGGAACAAAGAGTCGCTGTCGCCCGGAAACTATGGGCGGACAGGCGAACCTACTCATTGTCAGTTCTGAGCCGTGTCACTATGCTTGACAAGAATATCCTTGAGTCCATCTTTGGCAAAGCCCGCTGATGATTATTCATTCCGTCCACTGATGAGCGATCGTGAAAATAAGCGGATTATAAAACATCATAGTTTTGTTTTTACTGCAGAACCCTGTCCACGCTTTTTACGAATCGCCTTCAGCCCAACCCTGAACAGAATGCCGTAGGATAAGGAATATGCTGAAAAACCTGTGGCTTACCCCAAGAGTTTTTCAGCATATTCCATGTTTGGCGGCACTTAGTGGCCGTTTGCCCTGAAGGCGTTTCGTAAAGTTGAGGTGCGGCCGAGCGGTGGGGGCTAATACCGGATGGAGCCGATGCCGGCGCGGTCGGAACGGACGTTGTCGGCTTTCAGGGATTCGGCATCGATGACACCTACTCCGTTCAGCTTGTAGGTGGCGTTGCCGGTCTTGCCGCCGAGGGTGATCTTGCCGGCCCCGCGGATGATGGCGGTGGCGGTCTTGGATTCGATTCCCTGGACTTCCACCTTGCCGGCCCCGTTCATCTCAACGTTGAGGTCCTTGGCTTTGGCACCGTCCAGATTGACCTTTCCGGCGCCGGATGTCATGATCTCAATCGAGTTCTTGGCTGAGATATCCTTGATCTCTACGCTTCCCGCTCCGGAGGATCTTATCTTGAGGGACTCGGTCTTGATGCCCTTCTCGCAGGTGAAACTGCCGGATCCCGACAACTCCACGTAGGTCAGATGCTTGGTGCGGACTTTCACCTCGATCGGAGAGAGTGAATAGCTCTTGCCTTCCTTCAGATTCAGTTTCAGAACCAACATTCCGTCATCGTTCTTCACCTCCAGGCACTCGAACACTTTGTCCTTGGTCTTGACCGCGACTTCGGTGGCCCCCGATGTCTGCTCATAGACGACACTGAACAGGCCGTTGGCGTCGATGGACGAGATTGTGCCTACATCGTAGGTCTTGGTCTTGTAGTCATCGTCATCGCCACTGGTTCTTGCGTTCAGAGTACCTGTTGATGTCAGGCCGATCAGAACCACGGCCATAATGTGCAATAATGTCTTCCGCATGTTCATTGTGATTATTTGTTGATTGATTCATCGTTGACTATAAGGTCTCCGCTTCCGCTTTCCTGAGTCTTGACACTTTTGGCTTTCAGTTCGCTGGCGTCTATGTCACCGGAACCTGACTTGTGGAATGTGACCGAATCAGCCTTTCCGGAAAGTGTCGCGTCTCCCGAACCAGTTGACGTTACAGATAATGTGCCAATGTTCAGATCGCTGTACTCTCCGTCCCCGGAGCCTTTCTTGTCGATGACCATTTCCCTGGCGGTGACGTGTCTGAACTCATGGTCGCCGCTTCCGGTTCCAAGAACACTCAGCTTCCCTGTAATGTTCAGGTTGAATGCCTTGATGTTTCCTGATCCGACGGTCTCTATGCTCAGAGAGTCACCCTTGTAGTCTGAGATTAGCAGGTTGCTTGATCTTGTAGAGGTGATTCCGTTCAAAGACGGGGCATAGACACGAACTTGGATAGGTCCGAAGATTTTAGAGGTTTTGTCAGTGAGTCCAACCGTCAGGATCCCATTTTCATTTGTCACGCGGATTGAGTCGGTCATCATCTCGTAAGAGATCACTTCAACCTTGAACTCGTTCTCGGTCTGGATGACCAACACGTCATCGATGCCACCTTTGTTGCATACCGAATGGAACTCACCTGGATTGTAGGTCACGGTGTCAACTTCTCCTTCAGCAGTGTGCATACGGTATCGCAAGTCGTACTTGAACTGTTTCTTCGCGTCATCGCTTAGCCTGAAATAGCAGGATGACAGTCCTGCCGCCATAAGAACCAGTGCCGCAACAGTCAGTATATTCTTTAAAAACTTCATGATATTCAAATATTTAGATTACCCAATTGCTTTTATCTAGCAGCTCCTTCGGGTCGAGCCCGAGGAGCTCCATTTTTTTGATGACGGCGGGCAGTTCGACTTCGAGGAACTCTTTGCGGTTGTTTTCCAGTACGATGTCCTTGGCTTCCGCGCCGATGAAGTAGCCGATGCCGCGCTTGTTGTAGATGATGCCCTCGTTGGTGAGCTTCTCGTAGGTGCGCATCACCGTGTTGGGATTCACGCCGATCGAGGCTCCATATTCCCGCACGGACGGGATCCTGTCATCTGCCTTCAGCTCGCCGGAGAGGATCTTCTCGCAGATTATGTCGCTGATCTGTAGATAGATCGCCTTGTTTGAATTGAACTCCATAGCCTGAAATATTAATGTTGAAGCCTCTTGATCCGGAACCAGGACCAAGTCCCGCAGATGACCAGAATCAGCAGAAGCCATAAGTTGATGAAGGCGTTCAGCCATAAGTCAAGGTTGTCAGCATGCCGGATTGTCCAGTCATTTAACCAATTTCCCCACCAGTCGAGGTCAGCGTTGGTGATGAAGGCGCTTAACAGGCCGGAAAACACCATTTGAAGCGCAAAGAGCACAAGCACGGTGCCCACAACCTTCCATTTCTTGAAGATCAAGCCTCCGAGCAGGAACACGATCGCGTTTCCCACAATGGTGGAGGCCAGAATCCAGAGGCCGTTGGCCGGGATTACAAAGTCTGATGAACCGATCTCCTTGTTGATTCTGAATGACATAAGCGAATCACCGCAGGACTTGTCGAGCAGGCAGACAAAAGCGTCGCTGAGAAAATAGACAACAACGTAAACGAGAGGGATGACTACCAGTGAGATCAACATCATTGACGTGAATTTCTCCAGTCTGGAAGCCGGCAGCATCAGCCATTCGGACCCTTTCGCCTTGTTGGTGATCTCTCCGTAGGCTCTTGATGGGAACAGCATCACGAAAATGGTGCTCATCACCGCGAACACTCCGAATCTTGTCCCTCCCGCGGGACCGTCAATCTCAAGGCCGATGAAGATCTTCATCAGCCCTCCGTCGAACATCGCCGCGAAGAACATATATATCATGTAGAATATGATCGGGAACAGGGAGAAGATCAGCATCAGCATCCCGATGTTCTTCCACTGTCTCTTGAGGTCGTAAACGAAATATTTCCCGAACCTGCTTATTTTAAAAGTATTGTCCATATTCATTCCTCCTTATATGTTGCTGAACATTCCTTTGATCAGTTCCTTGTTCTTGTGCACGGCATTGAAAAGGGCCTCGACATTGATCTTGCTGTCCTCGCCGGTCGTGTTAGGGTAAACCTGAATGAATCCGCCCGGAAGCTGCTCGCTGTAAAGGGATTCCGGATGAAGCTGCGTGCCGTAGTCGAAGTACAGTTTACTTGTGATCTCCTCCACCGAGGCGTTCAGCAGAACATCCTGACGGTCAAGGATTATGATCGGGTCGATGATGTTCTCCAGATCCCTCACCTGGTGGGTAGAGATCACGATTGTGGAATCATCGGAAGTGTATTTCATAATCGCGCTGCGGAACTGCGTCTTTGAAGGAATGTCCAGACCGTTTGTCGGCTCATCCATGAATATGTACTTGCAGCCGCAGGCCAACGCTAAAGAAATATAAGTCTTCTTCAACTGTCCGGCGGACATCTGGTTCATCTTCTTGGCCGGGTCGTTCTCGAACTCCTTCATGATCTCAAGGAACTTGGAATGGTCGTAGTCCGGCCAGAAGGCACCTCTTTCCTTTGCGAAGCACTCCGCCTTCATCGCTACAGGAAGGACCTCGTCCGGAAGGTAGAACTGGTTCTGGAGCAAGGTAGGGGTGCGGTCGAAAGGATTCTCCCCATCGGTGGTGATGCTGCCGGAGCAAACTTTCTTCAGGCCGCACAGAAGTGTCAGCAGGGTCGTCTTGCCGACTCCGTTCTCGCCCAGAAGACCGTAGATACGGCCTTCCTCAAGCGTTGTCGTTATGCTTTTCAGGATGGGCGTCTTGCCGTAGCTGAAAGCCAGATCTTTGATTTCAATCATATCTTGTTAGTGTAATAGTTTATTAATACACTGCAAAGATAATGATGTTTTTTGAATATCAAAAGATTTTTTGGATGTTTTTAAGTTTCGACTCCCGCCATTCGGTAGGCGTGCATCCGACTACTTCCCTGAACTGCCGTCTGAAGTTGGATTTGTCGCTGAAACCCACGACATAGCCAATGTGACGTACAGGAGCCTCAGGATGCTCCAGAAGGAGCTTTTTCGCGTCTTCGATTCTGATCTCTTTCCTCCATGTGAGGAACTTTTTATTGAGTATGCGGGAGCAATAGAACGATAGCTCTTGATTTGTCAAGTCAAGTTCATCGAGGATTTCTTCCATAGAGTCGTAGCACTCATGATGCTTGCCGTCCCTTACCCAACGGGCAAGGTGTTTTTCAACTTTCTCAAGAGTCTTTCTGGAATTGATTCTTCCTTGGATCGCGGCGAGTCTGTCGCCTCTGATTCTGCGCAGCCGCTTGGATATAGCCGCGATAAGGGGATTCCCTTTGCTGGAATTTCCTTTCATTTTGCTTTGGTCGGTTGGAAGGAACGAAAACCGTTTGCGTTCCTCTGGTTTGTGGTTACAAAAGCAATCCTTAAAGGATTAACTACAATTCTTAATGAATATAAAAAAGGTGATGACCTTGGTTAGATGGCCATCACCTTCATAAAAGTCAGCGATGGACTACCAGCCCAGCACGTAGGCGAAGATCAGCGGCGCCACGATTGTCGCGTCACTCTCCACGATGAAGCGCGGAGTGGTAGGGGACAGCTTGCCCCAGGTGATCTTCTCGTTAGGAACGGCTCCTGAATATGAACCGTAGGATGTGGTGCTGTCGGAGATCTGGCAGAAATATGACCAAAGCGGTGTGCCCTTCCATCCGAGATCCTGCTCCATCATAGGAACGACGCAGATAGGGAAGTCACCGGCGGTGCCGCCACCGATCTGGAAGAATCCGACACCGGCTCCCGTGGCGTTGGCCTTGTACCAGTCAACGAGGAACATCATCACCTCGACGCCAGTCTTCACGAGGTCGGTAGGGAACTCGCCGCGGATGCAGTGGGCTGTGAATATGTTACCGGTTGTGCAGTCCTCCCAGGCCGGGCAGATGATCGGAATATTCTTCTCGCAGGCAGCCATTACCCAGCTGTCCTTAGGGTCGATCTCATAGTACTGCTCCAGAACGCCGCTGCGGAGAAGCTGGTAGATATATTCATAAGGGAAATACCTTTTTCCTTCATTCTTCGCCTTTGTCCACACATCGACGAGCGCGCCCTCAAGACGGCGGAAAGCCTCCTCCTCAGGAATGCAGGTGTCGGTCACACGGTTGTAGTGGTTCTCAAGCAGCTCCTGCTCCTGCTGAGGAGTGAGGTCGCGGTAGCCCGGAATCCTGTAATAGTGTGAGTGGGCGACAAGGTTCATGATGTCCTCCTCGAGGTTGTTGGCTGAGCAGCAGACGAACGAGAACTTGTCCTGACGGATCATCTCCGCGAGGGAAAGTCCGATTTCAGCGGTACTCATCGCACCGGCCATAGCAAGGAACATCTTTCCACCCTTGTCGAGAAGGTCACAATAGGCCTTCGCGGCGTCAACCACGCACGCCGAGTTGAAGTGGCGGTAGTTGTGGGTGATGAATTGTGAAATAGGTCCTTTTTCCATTTTTTGTCCTAATGTTAAAAGTGTTTTTTCTAATGCTATCTCGTGTCAGAAAAACCCTCTGAACGTACAATAGTATGCGAATTTAGAAATTTTAGATTACTTTTGCAATTGTTTTGGTTTTGAATAGGTTTTATTCTTCATGAATATTTGCCAGACAAGAAACTGTTTTGAGGTTACTTAGTAAGCGTTAAAAAATAAGTTGGTAAAGATTTGGCGGTATTTTCGAGGATAGATGTCTTTTGGAAGAAGGAGTGTGCCGGTGGCACATGACTGATGAGGAAAGACATATAGACCGAAAAGACAATCAAAGATTACCAAGTTATTTTTCAAGGATTACTTAAGAAGTGATTTTCCGAATATGCTAAAGATAGGCGATTACGAATCATTCAGCAAGGTGGCGACACCTTTCTATTATTATGACATTGATCTTTTCCAGCGCACGGCCGACAAGGTGGCGGAGCTTTCCGCGCGCTATGGAATCCACGCCCATTATTCAGTGAAGGCCAATTCGGACAGGCGTCTGAACGATATCCTGAGTTCCAAGGGATTCGGAGCCGACTGTGTCAGCGGGGATGAGATAGAGTTCGCGGTCGGTTGCGGCTACGATCCGAAACAGATTTTCTTCGCAGGTGTCGGCAAGACGGACCGGGAAATATGCCAGGCGTTTCAGGCCGGGATCGGAGCTTTTGTGGTTGAATCCCTTGAGGAAATCGAAGTCATAAGCGCATTGGCTCGTAGGCTGGACCGCAAGGCTTCAATCAGCCTCAGGATCAATCCGAATATAGACGCTCACACGCACCAGTACATCACCACCGGTCTCTATGAGGACAAGTTCGGCCTATCAGACAGGAGTTTTGACGGGGCTGTGGAGATGCTGAAGTCAGATCCCGCCCTTGATTTCTTCGGGCTCCAGTTCCACATCGGCTCACAGATTCTGGATGTGGAGAATGTCATCGGGCTTGAGTGCGCCAAGGTTAACGAGATTGTCTCAGTGTTTGAGTCAAAGGGGTTGGTTGTCAGGAACATAGATTTAGGCGGCGGCCTTGGGGTCAATTATGACGACCCCGATTCGGATCCTATTGCTGATTTCGAGACCTGGTTCAGAACCATAGACAAGAAACTTGCCCGCCGGCCTGACCAGACCGTCCACATTGAGCCGGGACGCTCCGTTGTGGCTCAGTGCGGATCTCTTGTCACCCAAGTTGTTTTCGTCAAGAAAGGGGAGAGCAGGAATTTCCTGATGGTGGACGCTGGGATGAATGATCTTATCCGTCCTGCCCTATACGGAGCGTTCCATAAGATCGAGAATATCACCGCTCATTATCAGGACGGGGATTCTCGTTCGGCAAGCATTTATGATGTGGTAGGTCCGGTCTGCGAGTCCGCCGACACTTTCGGCAAGGAACGTTCGTTGCCCGAGAGCCGCAGGGGAGACCTTATAGCCATCCGCAGCGCCGGTGCCTACGGTCAGGTGATGGCCTCGCACTACAATATGCGTCCGTTCGCCCCGGCGGTATATTCAGACCGCTTGCTTGAAGCCCCCCGCCGGAAGGATTATTTCCTTGGTTGATGAATATGCCATTAGCCGCGAATCAATAACCATCCGGTTCCTGAGCTTGCGGTTCCTGAGCTTGTCGAAGGGTCAAAGTGCCGGAGGATTTTATTCCCTGTATGGTTTGAGGTCGCTTCTACAGGCTCAGAGACCGGACATATTCCTACCTTCTGAAACCGCGGAGCTTTTGTGCGAGGTTTCCAGTCAGCGCGGTCTTCATCATCTTGCGGGTAGTCTCGAACTGCTTCAGAAGTTTGTTCACCTCGACCACATTGGTGCCGCTGCCGTCCGCGATCCTCTTGCGGCGGCTTCCGTTGATGATCTCAGGATTGTCCCTCTCTTCAGGAGTCATGGACATGATGATCGCCTCTATTCCCTTGAATGCCTTGTCGTTATCGATGTCTATGTCCTTGATGGCCTTGCCGAGTCCAGGAATCATCCCGGCCAGATCCTTGATGTTGCCCATCTTCTTGACCTGCTGGATCTGATTGTAGAAGTCCATCAGTCCGAACTTGTCCTTGGCCAGTTTCTTTCTGGTCTCCCTGGCCTGCTTCTCGTCAAACTGCTCCTGAGCCTTTTCGACGAGAGACACAACGTCACCCATTCCGAGGATTCTGTCGGCGATACGTCCAGGATGGAACACATCCATCGCCTCCATCTTCTCTCCCGAGGAGATGAACTTGATCGGCTTGCCGGTGACGTACTTGATGGAAAGCGCGGCGCCGCCTCTGGTGTCACCGTCCATCTTCGTGAGTACAACACCGTCAAAATCAAGCCTTTCGTTGAAGACCTTGGCTGTCTCCACGGCATCCTGACCCGTCATGGCGTCCACCACGAAGAGGGATTCTGTCGGCTTGACGGCGCTGTGCAGCGCGGAGATCTCGTCCATAAGCTCCTGATCCACAGCCAGGCGGCCGGCGGTGTCTATGATGACCACCGAATATCCTTCCGCCTTGGCCTTGGCTATGGCGTTCTTGGCGATCCGGATCGGATCCTTCTCTCCATCCTCCGTATATACAGGAACCTCGATCCCCTCACCGAGAACCTTCAACTGTTCGATGGCCGCCGGACGGAACGTGTCACAAGCGGCGAGAAGCACCTTCATGCCCCTCTTGCTCTTGATGTTGTTCGCCAGCTTGGCCGAGAACGTGGTCTTACCGGAACCGTTCAGACCGGCCACCAGAACTATCCCGGGATTGCCCTTGATGTTGATGTCCTGCGATGCGCTCCCCATGAAGTCGGCCAGCTCGTCGTGGACGATCTTGACCATCATCTGCTGAGGCTTCACTGCCGTGAGGACATTCTGTCCCATGGCCTTGACCTTCACCCTGTCGCAGAAGTCCTTGGCCACGCGGAAGCTGACATCCGCGTCCAGCAGCGCCCTCCGGATGTCCTTCAGCGTCTCAGCGACATTGATCTCGGTGATTTTACCCTCGCCCTTCAGAATCTTGAAGGATCTCTCAAGTCTCTCCTGTAAGTTATCGAACATATTCAGTAGCCAATTAATAGTAACTTACAAAGATAATCAATTCCATTGGAAGAATAAAATCACGAGCCCTAAGCGAATCTAATCTGCTTTCATATTTCGTGATTTGTAAGACGTTAATAGTCAGTATATTCGATAATCTTGCCCGCCCGAATTGACTGTCGGTATTGTCTAATTAGTTTGAAATTAATTGATTACGTTGCGCGTTTTGACGATCGTGAGTTTTTGTTAAACGGGCACATTAACAACCATAAGTTAATACAAAACCTTTTAGTAAATGAAAAAGAATCGCACTTACAAGGTAAACGCCATTCTCATGATGCTGCTCGCCGGCACGCTGTCATTCAGCGCCACGGCAGCCGCCTCCGAGTCTGGTTTACTGCCCGAGGCAGCAGCTCAGCAGCAGCTAGTCAAGGGAACGATCGTCGATGTCAACGGCAACCCGATCCCGGGAGCCAGCGTGATGGTTCCTGGCTCAACCACGGGAACCGTCACCCAGGTTGACGGAACTTTCTCACTCAATGTCGCCGAAGGCACAAAGGTAGAAATCGGCTGCCTCGGCTACACCACAGTCACCACAACCGCCCGCAACGGCATGAAGGTAGTCCTCAAGGAAGACGCCATGATGCTGAGCGACGTCGTTGTCGTGGGTTACGGCACACAGAAGAAGGCTAACCTTACGGGAGCCGTTGCCAGCGTCAATGTCGGACAGGCTCTTGAAGGACGTCCTATCTCCGATGTCGGACGTGGACTTCAGGGTGCGGCGGCCGGTCTCAACGTACGCGTCGGCAGCAACGAGGTCGGTTCCGACCCTATCCTCAGAATACGTGGGCAGGTTGGATCGTACAATGGGGCATCCTCCCCTCTCATTCTACTCGACAACGTGGAGATTCCGTCTCTTAACCTTGTCAACCCGGATGACATTGAGAGCATTTCCGTCCTGAAGGATGCCGCATCTGCCTCAATCTATGGAGCCAAGGCTGCCTTTGGAGTGATTCTCATCACTTCAAAGAAAGGTAACAAGGAGGCTGACAAGGTGACCGTAAGTTATTCCGGTAACTTCTCTATCCAAAACAAGGCCAAAAACTACGAAATGGCTGATGTTGACGGACTTCACTATACTGTCGAAGCTGCCGAGCGTACCGGAACCTTCACTCCTGTGGGAGCGTTCTGGCTGATTGACCGCGCGGGTTACAATGCCGCTGTCGCCTGGAAAGACAAATACGGGAACAGCGTCGGCGTTGGCGATCCTTTCACGTACGGACGCGACTGGTATGTTGACGGCTCAAACAAGAAAATTGGTATCAGAACTTTCAACGCTTACGACTATCTCGTAAGGGAAAACGCTCCGACACAGTCTCACAATGTCTCCGTAGCCGGAAACAAAGGAAGAACCAACTACAACATCAGTCTTGCCTACCTTGACCAGAACGGTATGCTTAAGGTTACGGACTACGATTGGTTCAAGCGTTACAACGCCAACGCTCGAATCAACACCCAGATCAACGACTGGCTCAACATCCATTCCGGCATCATGTTCACGAAATCAACGAAGTCATGGGCTTTTGCCACCAACTCGACCACAGCGGATGTCTGGTACTATGTTTTCCGCTGGGGACCTACCTACCCGATGGAGCCGACCAACGAGTATGGGGACAATGTAAGGAATGCCGCTTATGAGTTCAAGACAGCCAACCAGGCGACTCTTGACACCTACTACACAAGTGTGAATGTAGGAACGACAATAACTCCTGTCAAGAATTGGAACATTGACGTGGACTACACCTACGCCGTCAACAACACACAGGAGCGCAACCCTGGCATTAAATACATGGCGGGGGACACATGGTCTGACGCGGTGAACGCTCTTGACGCCAACGGCGGCATTCGGACAATCACCAACGAGTGGAATGACATCAATGGACTTGGAAAAGAGATAACTGCCAAGAAATTGAATGTCTATAGTTACACTTCAACATATGATTCCATCTATCAGGACTCGTTCACTTCCCAGCGCCAGACTTGGAACGCCACATCGACATACAATCTGAACCTCTTCGACACGCACATGTTCAAATTCCTCCTTGGATTCCAGGCTGTGGCTTACGACTATACGGGAGTATGGGGAAAGAAGATGACGCTTATCGACATCTCCAACCCTCAGTTTGACCTTGCTACGGGTACACAAACCTCCGGCGGTTCCGCCTCCTGGAGTTCAACGGCTGGTTTCTTTGGACGTGTCAACTACACGTACAAGGACAAGTACCTTCTTGAAGGCAACCTCCGCTACGATGGATCTTCCAAATTCCCATCCAATCTTCAGTGGAGATGGTTCCCATCTGTCTCGGCCGGTTGGCGCGTGACGCAGGAACCTTGGATGCAGCCGTTCACGGATGTCCTGTCATCGCTCAAACTCCGCGCATCCTGGGGAACCATCGGAGACCAGACAGTAAGCTCATCCATGTACATTCCTACAATGGGAAGCTCAACCACATACTGGATCCACTCGGGCGTAAAAGACCAGTCTTTCGCCACTCCTGGTGCGGTTTATCCTGACATAACCTGGCAGGACATCGAAACCTACGACATCGGAGCGGACATCTCGCTGTTCAATCAGTTCAACATTACCTTTGATTGGTACAGGAGGAACACCAACAACATGATCATCGGGATGGAAGGTGTCAGCTACAACATCGGCGCTTCGGCTCCTAATGGAAACTTCGGTTCTCTGCGCACTGACGGTTGGGAACTGTCCATCAACTGGGGACGCTCTTTCTCTAACGGTCTTAACATCTCGGCCACAGCAAGTATAGCCGACGCCAAAACGAAGATCACGGAATATGGGACAAGCAAAATACTGTCTGGTTGGTACTCTGGCAAGACCTATGGCGAAATTTGGGGTTACAAGGTCGACAGACTCTTCCAGCACGATGATTTCGCTCATGATGCTAACGGAAAGCTCATCGAGTTGAAAGATAAATACGGAAAGTACTACCAGTTCGCCGAAGGAAAGAACTATGCGACACAAGGCAAGATCGCTTCTGGGACACTTATCTCAGGTCCTGGTGATGTCAAATTCGTTGACCTGAACGGAGATGGTGTCATAGATAATGGGAAAAACCTAACGGACGACCACGGCGATCTTACTGTCATCGGCAACACAACCCCACGCTACGAATATAGCTTCAGGATTGATGCGGACTGGAAGGGATTTGATTTCTCTATCTTCCTTCAGGGAATCGGCAAACGCAACATGCTCGGATCCTCTTCTATGACCCTCCCTGGCTTTAATACATCGGATGGAGCCATGGCCCAGGCTATCGCGGGAGACTTCTGGTATGACTCTTACGACATAACGAATGCGGATGGTTCGACAACCACCATACCAGCCAATTATGACGCTTTCTATCCGCGTGCCGCAAACTGCGCCGGAAGCAGCATCTTCAACATGGTACCTAACGACAGGTACATGCTGAACATGGCCTACCTCCGCATCAAGAACATCACTCTTGGCTACACTCTGCCAAGACATTTGACCCAGAGGATCAATATGGAGAAGGCCAGATTCTATGTTTCCCTTGAGAACTTCTTCACGTTTGATCATCTCAAAGGCCTACCTCTTGATCCGGAAGAAATCGCAGGATACTCATCATTCAACACATCTAACTACAACTCAAGCCGCGCCGGTGTAGGTTCTCCTGCATTCAAGACAGCGGCAATCGGAGTTCAGGTTACTTTCTAATCTCATAAGAAAAAGAACATTATGAAGAATTTTATTAAAATACTTTCCGTTGGTGCTCTGGCACTTGCTTTCGTCGGATGCAGCGATTTTCTTGACAGAGAATCGAAAACAACGATGAATGACAATAACTTCTGGGCAAATGAGAACAACATCAGATTGTTTGTGAACGGAACTTACGGGTCATATTTCACCGGCTATTCCGACAACTGGGGACAGGTCTATGCGCCAGGCGTGTACTCTTCCGGTGAGTTCAGTGATGACCGCACCACTACCGGACAACAGTCTGACATTCTTATCTCTCTGCCGTCTGACAATTGGTACAAAGCAGAACTTGCCTACCGTGGTTACTGGCTGGCAAGGCGTGGCTCAGGTCCTTGGAACTTCGCCTACATACGCAAGTGGAATCTCCTTATCGCAAGACTCGCCACAATGCATGACAACGGCAAGCTGACGGATGAGGCCTACAACCATTGGAACGGTGTCGCCCGCTTCTTCAGAGGTTGGGAATACAGCCGCTTCGTAGAATCGTTCGGCGATGTTCCTTACTACGATGCCGTTGTGGAAGTTACTGACAACGATGCCATGTACGCCCAACGCACCCCAAGAACTGAGGTGATGGCCAAGGTTAAGGAAGACTTTGACTATGCTATGGCCAACGTCCGCTCCAATGACGGGGAGGATTACGTGAATAAGGCTGTGGTGGCTACAATAGCCTCCCGTTGCATGCTGTTCGAAGGCACATGGTACATCTATCACAAGAACGATGAGGCCATGAAAACCTGCTCTGACGTTGACTCAAAGGCCAAACTGTTCCTTGAAGCTGCTAAAGGCTATGCTGAGCAGATCATCAACAGCGGAGCCTACGCATTTGACACAGATTTCCGAACCCTTTTCGGAACACTGTACTCCAGGCCGTCAAGCAAAGAGATTATCCTCTACAGAGCCTACAACAAATCCATCAACAACGGTTCCCAGCACTGCATAGCTTCATATTCAAATGGTAATGAGGCCCAGACCCAGTCAGGGAACCTCAGCACGCTGAAAGCCTGGATCTGCCAAGACGGAAAACCGTATTCCAATTCAACAGTCGAGAACGCCAAGAGCTTCCGTCTACAGGATATGGTGGTAACACGCGACCCTCGGTTTGAAGCCACTTTCTGGGATGAGCCGAAAGCCAGTGCGACAGGTCTGTACTGCGAAAAATTCATAGACCGAGAGGGGCCGACATATTCATACAACGGAAAGTCTCTGCCTACATATTACGGATCTTGCACGAACGAAAACGGATTTCCATGCGTGCGATATGCCGAGACGGTCTTGAACTGGATAGAAGCCAAGGCTGAACTAGCAGACAAATTCGGTGGCGCTGCTGTTACTCAGGAGGATCTTGACAAGTCCATCAATGCTATCCGCAAACGTCCTCTGGACAAGACCGCGATAGATAAAGGTGTAAAGCAGACTGCCCCACTTGAACTCGCAAACATGCCTGATGATCCAGAAAGAACCGGAGCCGCACAGCAGACAACTCTCGGCTACAAGACAACAGGTGCGGTGACACCGCTCATCTGGGAGATCCGTCGTGAACGCCGCATGGAGTTCTTCCTCGAACAGTACCGGGTACTTGACATCAGACGTTGGGGACAGCTTGAACTCATGTTGGGAGCCAATAACCCAGATCTGTTGATTGGAGGCTATGTTGAGCTTGACCTTGCTGCGACCATCAAGGAGAGTCAAGCCGAAGAATTCGGAAGGCCTGCCCAGATAACCAATCTGAAGAAAACATTGAATAATCAGGGCTATAACCTTCTCACTTCAGCGAACTCTAAAAAAGTCAGTGTTATTCCTATCGTAGGCTACAACCCTGATGGTACATTGAAATTAGGAGAACGCACATACTTTGACTTTGACGCGAAGAATTACTCGCAAATGCGTGGATTCCTTGTGCCGGTCAACATCAAGGACAGAGACAGCCGCAACGTCGATGTAAGGAATTACCTTGAGCCTATCTGCTCCGATGTCATCACACAGTATGCCAATAAGAATGTCACTATCACTCAGAACCCTGGCTGGGAAGAGTAACTGATAATTATCCAAAATGAGAGGGGATGAGTGATTGTCCCCTCTTATTTTATAAAAACATGACATGAAAAAAATAATCTCACTTATTTTAGCCTTGACGATAGGGAACATCGCATTATCGGGACAATCCGCTCAAGGAGACTTTGAAAAACAGCTTCCAGACAGTGTAAAGTACTACCTGCCGGAATTCATGGAAGGCAGAATAATCTACAAAGACGGAGGCTTTTCAACAGGACGCTTCAACATTAGTACTCTAGACCAAACAATCCGCTACATGGATTCCGACGAAAAGGTCATGGGCATAAAGGATAATGCCTCGGTTGACAGGGCTTCAATTGGAGGGTTACTCTTCATAAGGTATAGGACTTATTACCTTGCTTTCTCGCTTGACATCGACGGGACGTACCTCTGTGTGTCTCGCAGACTGGTATTTAAAGACGAGAAAAAAGGGGCGTTCGGCTCGGAATCCAGCACAGGCAACATCAAGGAGGTAAAAAAGATTGAGAGCTACGGAGGCAGTGTCTATGACCTCAACGGAAATCCATCCTATGAAATCAAGAACATTCCTTTCATTTACAGGAACAAGGTTGCTTACGCTCCTACTAAAAAATTGTTGCTGAGGTTTTTTAAAGACCGAGCTGACACCATCAACAACTATCTAGACACTCATAAGGTCAACTTCACGGACTTCCATCAGGTTTATCAGTTGATGACAGCGATAAAATAAAATATCTGCGTGTGATAATAATCTTATCATTGCCATTCAAGGCTGAAACGTTAAATCAAATGTAGGTTGTCGCCGAATAGCCTTGATCGACGATTACGCCGAAAATAGCTTCACACTCACCCAGACCAAGGGTTGGTAATAGTTCGTTTTCCAAACACAAAGCGTGCTTCCCCGGCCACGCTTTTTATTATTCTATTGATCTTATGCAAGGTTACATCTTACAAAACACGTTCAGCCTCAAATGCCTCTGAGTGGGTTGATTCGCAGGCTTACATGAAAAAGTCTTGACTTGCCCTCGTAGTTATTCATCCAATGTTCCGCTCTAAGGCCTTCCGAGGGCATTTGACCTGAAGGCATTTTGCAAAATCGCCGCAAGATCCGCCCGGGACTTCGGGAAAGAGTCTCACGGGGAAGCGGTGTCATTGATCCGCTCTATGAATATTCCTGTGCCACTACACCTCCTCGGCGACCTTCCATGAGTCCAGGGTTCTTGTGGCGGAGGAGATGTTCACACCCACCTTTACGCACCGGCCTTCCTTTTTGTATGGAATCATGTAGCCTTTTTCGTCGATCTGCTTGAGGGCTTCCTCCGCCGAGCCGTCCACCTTGAACTCGAATACGTAGGTGCCATCCTTTGTCCGGCAGACGGCGTCCGCTCGTCCGACGGCCGACTTGACCTCGGCCTGGGTGTAGTAGCCGAGGAGCGAGAAGACAAGGTAGATGATTGTCTGGTAGTGTTTCTCAGTCTTGTTCTCCAGATCGTAGGGGATGCCGGCCATGAAGGATTGGAGGAGTTCAAGGGAACCGTTCACATCGTTGTCCTTCAGAGCCTTGTTGAACTTCAGCACGAATGACGCACTCATTCCCTCCGAACTTTTGTAGTTGGCGAGAAGACCTCTCAAGAAGCCTTCCCGAACCTCCCTGTTCGGGTAGCCAAGTGTGTAGGAATGATCTTCCTTGTTGTATCCTTTGATTGTAAGATAGCCTGTTTGGTACAACATCGGAAGGGTGTCTTCCGTCAGTTCCGGAGAGATGTCAAAGTCGCTTTGGGCGATTTCAGTCATCTTGTCCAGTTTTGTCTCGTCCATAGGATTCTTCCGTAACCTTTCCAAAAGGAATGTGGGCGTGCCGGTCTCGAACCAGTATGAGCCGAACTCCCTTGCGTCAAGGCATTTGATCAGGCTGAACGGGTTATAGATGTCCTCGGATCCGTGGCAGAAGTGGTAGCCGTCGTAGTTGTGCTTAAGCAGTTGCAACGCGTTGTCGTAGGAGACACCCTGACTGTCGGCGAGATCACGAACAGGCTCCTTCATATCTTTTTCCAGTTCGGACTGCGTGATGCCGCAGATGGCGGAGTACCTCGGCATCATCGAGATGTTCTGGAGGTTGTTCAGCTCACTGAATATGCTGAGCTGGGCGAACTTGTTTATCCCTGTGATGAACACGAACCTCAGGTAAGGGTCAAGGCTCTTGATGGGGCTATAGAAGTTCCTCATTATCTGCCGCATCGGGGCCAGCCTCTCCCTGTCGTTCATCACGTCCAGCAGCGGGGCGTCATATTCATCAATGATTATGACCGCCTTCTCGCCGGTATTTTCGACAGCCGCTTTGACAAGACGCTCAAATCTCGCGTTGATGTCATCATCTGCGATGCCGGAATCCGCACCCCACTTCTTCTCGTATTCGGATAGTTTGTAACCCAATATACGTTGCAGTTGCCCTCCATTAAGATGTTTCGCCGTTGACATGTCAAAGTGGAACACCGGGTGTCGTGTCCACTCCTTCTTGAGCCGTCCAGCCTCCAGCCCCTCGAACAGTTCCATTTCCCCGGCGAAATAACTGTGGAATGTGGAGGAAAGCAGCGATTTCCCGAACCGCCGCGGCCTGCTCAGGAACACATAATTGTACGTATCCGCCAATTCATGCACATATCCCGTTTTGTCAATGTACAGATAGCCCCCTTCTATGATCTTGTCGAAAGTCTGCACCCCGATCGGGTACCTTATCCTTTTTGCCTCCATAGTGCCAACCTTTTTTATGTCCTACCTTCAAAGATAATGAATATTCCCGGATTCCCAATCATCTTCGGAAATGGAATAACTGATGGAATCGACGTCCGACAATTAGGAAATTAAACAACATACTTTGCCAAATTGAAGTTGCAAGATGCTGAAAGCAACACACTCGTTGGCAGCGCCTCACAGAAAGAGGACGGCCAAACTGACCGTCCCCCTTTTGCTTGTGTTATTTGAACAATTGAATTACTGCTGGTCGGAATCCCACCAAACGTTGATGGTCCAGACATCAGGTTTGAGGTTCCAGCAATTCTTGCCGTCAGTCTCCCTCACGTATGACATGTCGGCGCCAGGCACCTGATTACCGATGGCCTGAAGGTTGTCGGTGTTGTAGTTAAGTTCGTGCGAGCACTGTCTCCAACGACGGAAATACTGGCCGGCAGGGATGGCCTCGGAAGCGGCTGCGTTCACGTCGTGATAGGCCGCGATGTTCCATCCAAGGAAGAGACTCCTGTTGAAGTCGTAACGACGCATGTCATTCCAGATCTCGACTGAGAACAGCAACGCTATTCTCTTCTGGGTAAGGATTCTGCCCAATGTCAGATCTCCGGAGGAACCGATACCGTTCGCGAGGAAGTTGTCGATGTCCGCCTGAGCGATAGGAGTGAATGAAGGACAGGAAGCGAGAGACGCGTCCTCATTGACCCAAACCTTAAGCTTTTCGTTCATCAGCTCGATGGAAGCCTTTATACCTTCCTTGTAAGCATCATAGGCACCGGCCTTGTCACCATTGTTGAAGAGGACCTCAGCCTTGATGAAGCAAGCCTCAGCGTATGTTCCGACGTAAGTAGGGGCGGATACACGTGAATAGAACGATCCGGACTCTTCCGATCCCTCCTTGTTGTTGTTTCTTCTGTAAATGAGACTGCTCTTGGCGTGATAGCCTTTGGAAGTGGATGTGCTTTCAACATAGACGGTATCCCCAAGTCTGTCTGCTGACGATGAGTTGATCCAGAAGAAATCACCATTGCGGATACCCTTCTTAGCAGCCGCGTCATCTGAACCATAGCTGGCTCTGAGCGGACCACCGGTGCTGAATATGTTCGAAGACATATCCACGCCAAGGGTCCTTCTCCAAGTACCGTTCGCATTCCACTTGATCTCCTTAGGTGCGGCATCGCTCTTCTTGGACTTCGCCCAAGGAAGAATGTGGTCGGCACGCGGATCTTCGACTCCCAGACCATCGAAGTTCGTCAGGTTGTCGTAAAGCATCTTGGTGGCCATATAACCGCTGTTCATTCCGCAGACGGAGAACAAAGGAGAGTAATCCACCGGCTCGTTCCAACCAAGGTCATCGTGAGTCGTGCCATTGTCATCCGTATGGTTGATGACGGTGTTGTCAGCGTTGCTGGTCATAGCCTTGGAAAGGCAGTCCAGAATAGCCTGACGATCATATTTACCTTCAAGATAACTGCCTTCGCCCTTCTTGATGAGCTTGTTGATCCAACGGGCCTTGAGCAGATTGGCAAGTTTCGACCACTTGTTGACATCACCGTTGTTCCAGAAATCTCCGACCGCAAGTGACGGCATCTTGTTGGTGTCTATGCTTCTGGAGAGGAGGTCGATAGCCTCGTCGATGTCCTTGAGACATCCAAGGTAGATAGTCTTGCCGTTGTCATATTCAGGAATGGCACTCTCGGAAAGACCTTGTGTGTAAGGCATCTCGCCGTAAAGGTCGGTCATAAGCATATAACCGTAGGCAAGAAGCACCTTCGCAACTCCGGCATAGTGCCAGTTCTCCGCGGCCATAGCCTTGGTGTACATATCCTTGAGGGTAGCACCCGCTCCGACGAGGAACCATTGGTAAGGTGTTGTTGTTATACCGTCAGCCGGTGCCCAGAAGGACATACTCCAGTAGGTACCACCACTGATGTTTCTAGTGTAATGTCTTAACGACATATAGAAATTAACATTCAACGATCTTCGGGTAC